>Ga0256404_1001094_pt1 | contig 67935 bp, 49 predicted proteins | sample RumenRJG_01DNA_FD_185990 | JGI IMG/M metagenome (GOLD analysis project Ga0256404, IMG submission 185990) | Bovine rumen microbial communities from Lethbridge, Alberta, Canada - RJG_01 | ecosystem: Host-associated > Mammals > Digestive system > Stomach > Rumen | place: Canada: Alberta | collected... | reverse complement strand
ACCTGCTGCTTGCCGATATTTACCCAGCCTTTATCTGTCTCAGCAATGAGCTGATAATTCACTTCTGTCGCCCCTGCGCAGTCAACCCAGTGAACTGGAACAGTCCATGATCCATCATCATTTTCCTCCCCAGGAAACCATTCATGATCATAGTAGCCTCCATCGTCATAATACCAGACTTTTACCTGTATCGTCTTAATCAGGTATGAATCCTTTTCAAGCTTTGGAACTTCAAAATTGAAATGCGTATCATCCTGAACCTTCGCCGAACACGTAAAATCACTATATTCCGCTACCAGCTTCTGCGTGTCAGAATCAATTGTCTCCATGTCTGCAAGATACGAAGATTTCTGGGAAAGATATTCCTTTTCCTGCTCATAACCATATTTCTCGGTAAGCGTCTGCGTATTGGAAAAAAGATTTGTGCCAAGTCCAAGACGGTTTCCTTTTATGTCTGCACCTAAGGCAGCAAGCGTTGTTGGAAAACCATCAAAAGTACTGAATTCCCGGGTTGCATCAGCAGACTGTGGTGTAATAGCAGAATTAATATAACATGTATAAGTACGCCTGATATAGTCATCATCAAGATACGTTTTAATACTTGGGACCATAGAAGGATGATCGCCAGTAATTACTATTGTCGTATTATCATAGAAATCCTGCTGCTGCACCCATGCAACAAAATCAGCCACTCGTTTTGATGAGCAGTGAAGAACATTCTCATATTTATTATGGAAATCATCTTCACAATCTTCACAAGTGTATCCACTGGGATTATGCGTATCAATGGTCAACATAGTATAATTAAAAGGCTCATCTTTTGCAGCAAGTTCTGTAATCTTCTTCTTTGCGAATTCAAATAATTTTGCATCCTCAAATCCCCAGTAAACATCATAGTCATCAGGAATCAATCCTTCCTCTTTTGCTTCGTCATAATCCAGAATAGAATAATCCCCATGATTTGAAAACCAGAGTCTTCGTCCGCCAAAAGTTGCATCAGAACCACACTCGAATACCTGTGTATAGCCCTGCTCATGCAGAATGTCACCCAAAGTCTTCAGATTCGGAAAAAATACCGTCTGATTTCCCATTTCATTGTCATCAATATCAACATCAAGCGGGAGCCCGGCAGTAGTTGCGACGATTCCACCCATTGTCCATGTAGTTCCAGGAAATGAATATCCTCCGTCGAGCTTCAAACTGCTTCCAGAAAAATCCTCATTTTCCTGTGCAAGTTTCACCAGCTCAGGTATATACTCCTCATTTGAACCGCCGCCATCTTCATGATTAGCGAAAGAAATCTCCATCGATTCCATATAGATGAATATCAGATTTCGCTTTTTTTCAGGGAAAGTAATGTCAGCATTAGAAGGATCAATGTAATTCTTCTCATAAAAATCAGTCTCAACATTCTTGTTTTTTATATAATTTCCGAAGTCGACGAGTTTCCAGAAGCTTATGACAGTAAAAATAGTAAGTGCCGAAACAACGGCAATACCACCATAAGTAATATATTTATACCAGCTTTTCTTTCTGAGAAAAATTCCTGCAAAAATCTCAGCGACAGTGATTATAATAGAAACTACAACGCATTTTAATATATAATCACTAATCAGTCCTGCCCCTGTTCCCTCCAGCGGTGAAGAAAGAGAATAGATAATCTCATCCATATTGAGATTTGCAAAATGAAGTACTGCCCAGCGGTAACTGAGAAATAATAGAAATCCAAGAAAGCTAAGTATTATCCATAAGATCGTGGAAACAATATGATGAGTATGCCCCTCAGACCCATCTGATGCAGGCTGAGCTGCGTCAGCATCTTCAGAAACCTCTACTGGTTCTGTCGATGCTTCGGATACAGTTCTTTTATGTTTAAAAAAAGCCATGAAATAATATAAAATTCTTACAAAATAATAACATTTACTTTCCTAAAAACACTTTACGAAAGTACAAAATCTTGCATATTATATTACATAATTTTTACAATTTAAATGACAATTCATTAAGATTGTGAAGTTATTTTATCTTTCTCGATCAATAGCTTCATCGCCTCAACCGCTGCCCTGACAGCACTGTCAGTATCATGTGCCTGGGTATTGTCAAGTCCTGCCTTTGCACGCTCCTGATTTGCAAGCACAAGGTAGCAGGCACCACACCTCACATGAAGATAAGAAGCCTCTATGAAAAGCGCTGCCGTTTCCATCTCTGATGCAAGACAGCCGAGCTTCAGCCAGGCATTCCACTTATTGATAAGTTCGTAGCTTACCGGCATTTTTTCAGGCTCATGCTGACCATAGAAGGAATCCTTGCTCTGAACCACGCCTGTGTGATAGGTTAGGCCAAGCTTTGAAGCGCTGCTGGTCAGCGCAGTCGTAACAGAAAAATCAGAAACTGCCGGAAATTCGATCGGCGCAAACTCGCGGCTCGTGCCCTCCATGCGAATCGCACCTGTCGCAATCACGATATCTCCACCCTTTACATCCAGCTGCATACCGCCACAGGTTCCCACCCTGATAAAAGTATCAGCTCCACAGCGGTTCAGCTCGTTCATTGCAATCGAAGCAGAAGGTCCGCCAATCCCTGTAGAAGTGACGCTGACCTTCTCGCCTAAAAGAGTTCCGGTATATGTCGTAAATTCCCTGTTGTCTGCGACAAAATGTGGCTCGTCAAAATATTTTGCAATTTTTTCACATCGCTTCGGGTCACCAGGCAATATCACATATTTTCCAACATCGCCCTGACCTACACCTGTGTGATACTGCTTTCCTGCACCTTCTGTGTAATCAACCATCTAATTTTCCTTTATTTTAACCACTAACCGATAATAATCTCTGATGTTCCGGCATTATGTAGAATGGAACGCTTGCCGCAAAATGATCTATTTATGAAATAATTATTTCGCACCCTTATGTGTAAAGACTATCCCAATAGTCTTAAGGATAATCTTGAAATCAAGAGAAAGACTCCAGTTGTCAATATATTCAAGATCTAGCTTTACGACCTCGTCAAAGTCCTCAATATCGCTTCTACCGCTGACCTGCCATAAGCCCGTAAGTCCCGGTGTCATCTGAAGCCTGCGGCGGTAATGCTCATTGTAATGCTCGAATTCCTGCTCTGTAGGCGGGCGTGTTCCAACAAGGCTCATATCGCCTCTCAGCACATTCCAGAACTGGGGAAATTCATCGAGTGAAGTCTTCCGGATGAATTTGCCCACCCTTGTGACTCGCGGATCGTCCTTCATCTTGAACATGAGACCATTCATTTCATTATTTTTCTCAAGATCCTGCAGCCTGTCCTCTGCATCGATATACATGGAGCGGAATTTATAGATTTTGAAACGCCTGCCGTTTTTTCCTACTCTGGTCTGCGAGAAAAACACCGGTCCCTTTGAATCAAGCTTTATCGCAGGAATAAGGAAAATGCATAGTATGCCCGTAATGATAAGGCCTACGATTCCTCCTATAATGTCAATGAGTCGCTTCAATATCAGCTTTTTTGCACTATTTCTGTTCATCGTATAGGTGACAACATCATAGCCCTTAAAGGTCTCTATTCTTGTCAAGGAATTACGATGTTCCGGCAGTCTCAGACAGTAATGACAGTCAACGCCCATGTCCTCAAAACCATTTATTATGTCCTGAAGCTTACCGCTATCAATATCTGGCGCATTTATAAGTACTTCATCAAAAGGCACCTGAATAAAAGTCTGCGGAAGATTTTCGCTGCCGCAATAAATTGGAATGCCATAAATATAGTCTGTGCCAGTTTCTTCGCAGTCTGCATATGCCGCGCCTACAATCTGTATTCCCGAATCATGCGCATCAAAAATATTCTGAATTGTCTTTTCCAATTCATCCTTTTCTGCAACGACGACAATCTTCAGTACCTGATGATCCTGGCGGAAATAGCGAAACAGCAGATTCTTATATAAAATATGTACTAAATAGGTAAGTCCAAGATCAATCCATGCAAAATGGAAATAAACCATTCGTGAAATATAGTAACCAAAATGCAGGAAGTAGGAAACTACAATAGCGAAAAGTAATAGAATAAATATGTGAATAAGCACTGCCCGAAACTCAATCAGATAGCCCCTGTGCAGCAGCGTCCTGTTCCAGTCAAAAAAGAACGAATATATCGTACTGATTGCTATAAAAATAAGACACAACTGATAGTAAATCGTTGTATTAATCAGAAGTGCTTTTTTTTCGCCAACAAAGTACAGATTTACAGCTAAATATGTGGCAATAATAATACAAATAATGTCAAGAAGCCACATTCCGTATTTCTTTAGTATTCTTCTTTTCTGTCTCATGTATGTTAAAAATAATTTAGATTCGTTATTTATTAGTAAAAATAAACTTTTCCTATTGCAGCCAGACTGCAAATGGGAAAAGCTGAAAAACTACCAAGCAAAACTAATATTGTTATACTAAATATAGGAAAAATTGTCAAATATAACAACATTTTCGCACTTTTGTTAGCACTCAATTGAAAAGAGTGCTAATTTTTTATTGACTTTTGCGCGTGAGGTGATTATTATTACTTCTTGGTGATATAAATACACAGATTGGAGACGATAACATGAGTGAAAAACACGGAAATCTTTCAATTACGAGTGAGAACATCTTCCCAGTCATAAAGAAGTGGCTGTACAGCGATCACGACATTTTCTACAGGGAGCTGATTTCAAACGGCTGCGATGCCATCACGAAGCTGAAAAGGCTAGACATGATGGGCGACTACCAGCTTCCCGCTGACTACAAGCCAAGGATCGACGTCCTTCTTGACGACAAGGCAAAAACCATCACGATCAAGGATAATGGTCTTGGCATGACCTACGATGAAATCGACGAGTACATCAACCAGATTGCATTTTCAGGTGCGACGGACTTTCTTTCAAAGTACAAGGACAAGGCCTCTGAGGACCAGATCATCGGTCACTTCGGTCTCGGCTTCTACTCCGCATTCATGGTCGCGGACAAGGTTTCGATTGATTCACTTTCCTATAAAGAAGGCTCGACTCCGGCTTACTGGGTTTCCGAAGGCGGCGTTGAATTCGACATGAAGGACGGCTCACGTGACACCGTCGGTACGACAATCACATTATTCCTGAATGATGATTCGCTCGAGTTCGTAAACGAGTACCGCGCGCGCGAAGTCATTGAGAAATACTGCTCTTTCATGCCATTCGAAATCTATATCAAGAATGTTAATGAAGAGACAAAGTACGAGACAATTGATGCCGCTGACAAGAAGGAAACGGATACCGTTGTCGAAGAAATCCACGTTCCTGCAAAAACTGAAGAAAAGACAAAAGACGACGGCACAAAGGAAACGGTAGAGACTGAGCCTGCAAAAGAGCAGCTCAAGATTGTAAAGCGTGAAGTTCCGATCAACGACACGAAGCCGCTCTGGAAGAGAACGCCTTCTGATATTACTGACGACGAGTACAAGAATTTCTACCGCAAGGTATTCAACGACTATAAGGAGCCGCTGTTCTGGATTCACCTGAACATGGATTATCCATTCAGACTGCAGGGCATCCTCTACTTCCCTCATATTACTTCTGAATATGAGTCGATTGAGGGCACAATCAAGCTCTACAACAACCAGGTCTTCATTGCGGACAATATCAAAGAAGTAATTCCGGAGTACCTGATGCTCCTCAAGGGCGTTATCGACTGCCCGGATCTGCCACTGAACGTTTCCCGTTCTGCACTCCAGAATGACGGCTTTGTAACGAAGATTTCTGACTACATCACGAAGAAGGTCGCAGAGAAGCTTTCCGGCCTCTGCAAGACCGACCGTGAGAATTATGAGAAATACTGGGACGACATCAGCCCATTCATCAAGTACGGCTGCCTGAAGGACGAGAAATTCTGCGACAAGATGAATGACTATATTCTCTTCAAGGACATCAATGGAAAATATATGACGCTGCCGGATCTGCTGAAGAAAGAGGAAGAAAAGAAGGCTGATGGCGCCAATAAGCCGGAGATTCTTGACAAGGACGGAAAGCCGATTTCTTCTGATGATGCAGATAAGAAACCGGAGGACAATTCCGAGCCCGAAGACAAGCGTAAGCCAGTCTATTACGTCACGAATCTTCTCCAGCAGGCGCAGTACATTAACCTCTTCAAGGAGCAGGGCAAGAATGCAGTCATCCTCGACCAGCCAATCGACACTTCATTCATCTCCCAGCTCGAGTCAAGGAATGAAAATTACAAGTTCCTTCGTATTGATTCAGAGGTTGAAGACAGCCTGACAGAGGACGTTTCCCCTGAAGAACTGAAGAAGGAGCAGGATGCGCTTAGCAAACTCTTCCAGGATGCAACAGGAAAGAAGGATCTGAAGGTCAAGGTTCAGAAATTCAAGAACAAAGATCTCGCATCAATGATCACACTCGGCGAGGAAACCCGCCGTATGGCAGACATGATGAAGCTCTACTCCAGAGGAAATTCTTTTGATACTTCGATGTTTGGAAATGACGAGACACTCTGCCTCAACGCCAACCACAAGATGGTCAGGTACATCTTCAAGCACCCGAAGGACAAGAACATCAAGGACTTCGCAAATCAGCTCTACGATCTCGCCCGTATCATGAACGGACCAATTTCCGCTGACGAGATGACAACCTTCCTGAAGCGCTCGAATGACATCATGTTGCTCCTCACAAGGGAAGAAGCAAAGTCAGAAAAGGCTGAGAAGAAGCTTGAGAAAGCTACCACAGAAGCCTAATCTAATAAATTTTATTATATCATTCAATATCGACTAACACATGTGCTAATTTTGACTCTTGTGTTAGTCGATTTTTTGTTTAAAAAAGACTCCCTGAAAAAGTCAGGAAGTCCAAATATTAAGTCTCACTAATTCGAAAAGGCTAAAGCGAAATTAGAAAAGAGCGATGTCTCCAGCTTCGCCGTCAACAACATAATAAGCTTTGTTGTCTGAAGGCTTGAGGTAGATCTTTACGTCCTTTGCATTCTTCTTCTGAGCCTTTACCTTTGCTACGATCTCATCATAGCTGATAGCCTGACCAAAGTCATTCTGAAGGAAGATCTCTGTCTTTGCTGGACCAGCAGCCTTCTTTGCAGGTGCTGCCTTCTTAGCAGGAGCAGCCTTCTTAGGAGCTGCGGCTTTCTTTGCAGGAGCAGCCTTCTTAGGAGCTACGGCCTTCTTCTCTGCTGTCTTCTTCTCAACAGCTGCCTTTGTCTCTGCTGCCTTTGCCTTTGTAGTAGCTGCAACCTTCTCAGTAGTCTTCTTTACTGACTCTGTAGCTTTCTTTGCAGCTGAAGAAGCCTTTGCCTCTACCTTCTTTGCATCGCTTGCAAGCTCAGCTGAAAGCTTCTCGATGTCAGACTTTGTCTTTTCTGCAACATTCTTTTTTGAATCCATTTTTTCACTCCTCTAGGTTTCACGATAAAAAGAAACCAAAATAAAAAAACTATCCTCAAGTCATAGTATACCTATATTTGAAAAAAATGCAAATGTTTTTTGTAAATAAATATTCAAAAAATTCTATGTTGTTTTTATGATAATTATACAACGATGCACCGTGGTAAATCGAAAGTGTTACAATGTATAATGATAATACCTCACACGAAATATTTCTAATACATTGAAAGAAAGTACATTAATCAACAATGAAAATTCAACTTAGAAAGCTGCATCAAGCGTACTGAAAAGCGAATCCGTATCTGTGTCCTTGGCATCCTCAATAGAAACATCGTCCCAGAGCTTGTCATTTATCTCGGAATAATAATCCTTATGCTGTTCTTTTAAAAGATCACTTAATACCTTTTCCTTACGCTTTTTCAAAATCTTCTTTTTGTTTGCATCGGAAAGTTCTTCGTTATACTTGTTCACGCATTCAATAATGTAATATCCATCATCCGCAGATACAACATCAGAAATCTGTCCGTTGTCGAGTTCAAATGCGGCATCCTCAACTTTCTTTGATTGCTCGCCACGTGAAAACGAAACGAGACCTTTGTCCTTTTCAGAATATGAAGCAAGCAGACTGTCAAAAGCCGCTCCAGCATTGAGCTGTGACTTAAGATCGTTTGCAACAGACTTGTCCGTGACATAGAGCAGATAGCAATCCACTACTCTGGCCTCATCCTCACTGACATCGCTGTCGATTGACTTCATTATTTTTTCATAGACCTTGTCCGCAAGTCGGAGATTCGTATAGATTGAAACAATGTCGTTCACGGAATTCACGCCGGCAAATGATTTATCTTCTTTGGAAAGTGAAGAATAATACGTCTCTGCTGCCGCTTTTATCCTGTCCTCTTCTACATTCGAGAGGGTAATATCATTGTCACGTGCATAGATGTCGAGCGCATAAACACGTGTCAAATGATCGAGCACATCAGATTTCACATTTTTTGAAATCACGCTGTCGTCGAAATCTCCATTGAAAAGATCCGACTCGCCGAGCCTGCCATAAAGTGTCCTGTAATTCTCTAGATACATCAGCGCTTCTGATTTCGGACAGCGCACATCATCAATCATGAACACATCGCTGCTTCCGCAGCCAGTGGAAAATATGAACTTACTCTTGGGACTGCACCCGGTGAGAAGAATCGACATAGAAAGCATAAATGCGGCTGGAAATAGAATCCGGCGTTTTTCTCCCTTGACCAAGCTCCGCAAATTTCCTGGTGTTAATTTAATAAATAATTTATACATAAAGTATTTAAGGGTAAAATTGCACTTCATCCCATCAACCTTCTACAATGAGATACCTTCCATCCGGAATCTCAAATACTTCAGGCTGGTCAAGAATCTCATCATCAGAAAGCCCAGTGCAGTCAGCCTCATCCTTCATGTACTTGATGGCTGATTTCCTGTCTTCCTTCACAATAGCGCAGACATCATCAAGAAATGCGTCAGCCTCATCAGGCGTCTCAGCTACCTGCTCGTCAAAAAGACGGGACTGATTCTCAAGAAAAGTATTCAAAACTTCGTCATCGTATACCATAATAAAACTCCTTAAAAAATTTTCTGTTCTGCAGGAAAAAATTTTGTCATTTGCAGCAATATTTTTTGCGCACATCAGTAATAAAAATTGCTATTCTGCAGCAAGATTTTTCGCTTGCATCAAACATATAAGGTATAACAATAGAGAGGATTTTGCAACCACAAATATTCTTTACAATAGCGAAATTTCTGAGCCGATTGTAAATGAATACAGCATCATCTCTGTCACAGGCAGATGCAGTGCCCGTGAGAGCACATCACGATATATATCGAGCTGCTTAAAATATTCATCCTTCAATTTCTGTGCGCTGCGCGTCTTGTCAGTCTTGTAATCAAGAAGAACAATGTGGTCTCCCTCAATGAAAAATGCATCAATAATTCCCTGAACCATGACCTCGTTGTTGTGAGTACAATTATGTTTCTTTGTATTTTCACCAGCAGCATTTTCACCAGCAGTGTTTTCACCAAAAACATTTTCACGACCAGCGTTCTCAGAAGAAGCCCCGCCATTTATGATATTTGTATCAGTACTGCTCCGTTTGAGCAGCTCAGAGATATTCTCCATCGCCATAAACGCCTTCTCACGGAAAAGATGTTTTTCCTTTGCAGCAAGATGCATTCTTTCAGCAAGAGAATTCTGTAGAAAACGCTCAATCTCATCACGGCTGATTGACGCTGCGGCTTCTTCAGAAAGCATGCCATTCTTCGTCATGCGCTGAAGCTCGCTCTCATAAATCTCCCGGAAATCATCTCTTGCAAAATCGAAGCACTCCATGTATCTGTGCACTGCAGTACCACGCTTATTCCCGGTTAGCGCATGATTTTTCTGAAGAAATTCAGGAACTGTCGGGCGGAAATTTGGAAGTTCAGTAGAATAATACTTGTCATTCTGCGCCGATGATATCTGTCCATTTATTTGTATGTCTTTGGCACTTGCATCAGAAGCTGCTCCAGTAAACGCCTGATCATCACCAGAAATATTCCGATAGATATTCTCCGTCTCCTCGAACTCAGATTTAGTGTATGCATCCCTGATTTCAGTGACAGAATACTTCGTCTTGTATGAAACTTCATCAGCAAATGGATAGGAAAAAGACAGCCTTTTCGTAAGTTTTCTCTCAAATGTCTTGTCACCATTTTTTTGATAATCGGCAAAATCCTGAAGAAACCTGTCATAATCTGATGGAGCATTATCTGCTGCTGAAGTCTCAATATACTCAGGTGAATTTTTGCTGACAGCATTCTCTGAAGCTTCAGACAAATATGAAGCAGAATCGGCATCATCAAATTCATGCATCGAGTGCTCAATAATCTCGAAGTCATCAGCATATTCTAAAGAACATGCAACCGGCATGATGAAATCAAAATAATTATTAGCCTTCTGCCTGTCTGCATTTGAAATAGGAAGGGCATTCTGATAATTTTCCAAAAACTTTTCGCTGTCTTTTACATAGCCAGTAATGAAAAGCTTTTCCTTCGCACGCGTCAGTGCAACATATAGAAGCCTCTGCTCTTCTGCTATCTTTTCTATATGGAGGAGTTTTTCATCAACATTTCTGAAAAAAGTCTTCTCCCTGATTCTTCGTTCGCTGTCAAAAGCATCGACAAAAAGACCATTCTCACGGTCAATCAGAATGCCATGATCTCCTGTGTCTTTCCGGAAATTCTTGCCTGCGCCGAAAAGTATGACAATCGGAAACTCAAGGCCCTTGCTCTTATGAATCGTCATGACTGCGACTTCATTCTTCGTTGTGAAAGCCTCAGGATTCGTGGCAATTCCATATTTCTTTCGAAGTTCGATGTACTTGTTGAAGCGGTAGAGTCCCTTGAAATTATCCTTCTCATATTCTGCTGCCATATCGAGAAATGAGAGCAGATTCGCACGCCTGTCCTCGCCATCAGGGAAGGCCGTCATAATGTCAAGATAACCTGTGTCATAGATTTCCATGATAAGGTCTCTGATGCTCTTCTCCCGGGCATCCTTCCTGTAGCGCCTTAAGTCAGAGAAAAATCTGGATAATTGTTCATTTTCCGGATGCTTCTCCGCATAAAGACGTACAGCAGTATAATATGGGATTTTTGTGAACTCATGCCTTATTTTTAGCAGCGTCTCATCTGAAACATTGTAGAACGGACTCGTAAGTACACCAGCAACAGAAATATCATCCCGCCTGTTTCCGATCAGTTTCAGCAGGGAAACAACCGGGCGGATCTCGACAGTCTCGAAAAATTCCTTTTCCTGTGCGAGAATATGAGGAATATGATGCTTCTCCAGTGCAGAATTCAGCGCTCCCATTTCTGATGAAAGAGTTCTTGATAATATGGCAAAATCACCATATCCTGGATGGCGTTTTTCACCAGTTTCAGGATCTTTTATATATAATGAGGCCATCGACTTCTCAATCAGGGAAACTACCAGCTCTGCCTCATAGGCACGCGCAGTTGCGGCGGGCACGGACGCATTTCTTGTACCGTCATCTGAAGAATCAGCTGCCTGCACATCAAGAACATGTATCTCCGGCTTCATCGTCGCTTCCGGCTCATCAAAATCCGCAGCAAAATTCAAACTCTCATCTTCGCCGTAATCGAGCCCTCCCACATCACTCTTCATGAGTTCTGTAAAGATATGATTCACGGTATCTGTGACTTCTTTGCAGGAACGGAAATTCTGCTTCAGAAGAATCAGCCTGTCACGACCCTCTTCCTTGTCATACGTCTGATACTTTTGCAGAAAAAGCTTCGGATTCGCATTTCTGAAGCCATAAATCGACTGCTTCACATCACCGACGCAGAAATAATTTCCATTTTCCTCATCCTCGGTCGTGACCGATTTCAGGATCTCCTCCTGCAAATCGTTTGAATCCTGGTACTCATCCACCATGATTTCTTCAAAATACTGGGATAATTCAAAGGCAGCCGGCCGCCTTTCCTTCGTCTTTTCATCAACAAGGATAGAAAGTGCCATGTGCTCAGCATCAGAAAAATCCATGACGCGCTCTGTTTCTTTCGCCTTCTGAAAATGAATATAAAATTCTTTCGTCAGAGAAATAAGCGCCTTTGCATGTGGTCTGGCGTAAGAAAGAATCTCTAATATTTCCTGAATGGAATTCTTATAAAAGCCATCCCGAAGTTCCGTAAGCACTTTCTTATCTGCAGTTCTTCTTTCCTGTATTGCCTTTCTCTCAGCTTCATCAAATTCAGGATTTTTTTTGCTGGAAGATAATCTGCCAAAACCTGCCAAAGCGGTAAGCAGTGCATCCCGCTTCCCATTATATGTATCTTCATTTAGAACCGCCTTGATCAGCGGAAGCTCCTGCGAAAAAGTCTTCACATATGAATCCACCGGGTCAAGTTCTGAGAGGGCCAGTTCATAATTTTGCACGATCCCTTCTACTGAATAATCAGTAGATTTCATAACAAAAGCAGCAAAATCAGAGTTCAGAAAATCCTCATCCGTCTCTATTTCATAGGGCTTAAATAAACTGTCAAAAAATTCCATTGGCCAGGGCGCTGCAGCAGCAGAATCTGCGATTGAATATACCGCATCCTTCAGTCCTGAAAAAAGGTCGCTTTTTGAGAATAATGCAGTCAGATTCAGAAAGGCTTCATCACCCTCTTCATATTTTGCCTCAAGCAGTTCCTCCATTACATTGTCACGGATAATCGATAGCTCATCTTCCGTCACGATTTTCTTCTTCGGGTCTGCGCCAATGTCTTCAAAATAATTCTTATAAATGCTGATGCAGAAGGAATCGATAGTCGTGATTTCAGCCTTATGAATAAGCGTGAGCTGCCTTCTCAGGTTTTCGTCGCCTGGATTTTTCTCAGCAAGAGCCGTGAGATTTTTCGTAATCTTCGCCTTCATTTCCCTGGCTGCAGCACGCGTAAAAGTAAGGACGAGAATTCTGTCAACATCGACTGGATTTTCCGGGTCGGTAATCTTCTGTATCACGCGTTCAGAAAGCACAGTGGTCTTGCCGCTTCCTGCTGCCGCTGAAACCAGGATATTTTTGCCCTTTGTCTCTATTACTTTTTTCTGATCAGATGTCCAATTCATTGCCATATTTTTCTTCTATCAAAATATATTAATCTAGTAAATTTCTATTTTTCTGTCCGTTTAAGAAAATTCTGTTTCTTTTCCAGCTACTATTGATAATACTTCAAGCCAACCGGCAGAAAGTTCACAGAATGATTCCCTTATCTATGCGAAATTAACACAGAATCATTTTCGTATCTAAGTAAAATTAACTATGTAATCGAGCGATAATGATTTCCCCTGAGCCCTGGTTCAAACAGGCACACATCGTGATATGGGCAGTACTGGCAGCCAGTATCGTCAGTCTTTGTATTATCGCTTGATTTTCTGATGTATGGCTTCTTTTCAAAGCGTCCGGACAAAATATCGCTCGCTGCCGTGACTTCTTCATCCCGGACAGTTTCCATGATAGAATTCATATCCTCAGGACTCTTTATGCTATTCTTCTGGGATTTGCTTATTTCACCTTTGGCCGTAATCGAAAATCCAGTCACCGGAGAACTCTTAAACGTATTTGTCTCAGAAAACATTTCACTGTCAATCGTTCTGGCATTTTCAATGTCATCTGTCGTCATGCCGTTCAGTTTATATGAAGTAAGCACTGCATCTTCATAAGGCTCCTGCCCAGCCAGTATGCCGCCTGCCCCAAGATCTCCTGCCTTTAGAATCGGATTCTCGACATGTGAAAAATAAACACCGCCCGGAATGACCATCCTAGGAGAAACACCGTTTCTTTCCGCCCTTCGTTTCTCCTTCGCCTTCTCCGCATGAAGTGCTTCATCGAGATAGGTGAAAAGCTGAAGTTCAAGGCCGCCCTGAACATTTTCAAGAGATAATTTCTTGTCGCCAGTCTTGTAATCAACTACTCTTACAAAAATCTGGTCGCCCACACGTGAAATTCCGGTGTCGATTCGGTCGATCTTGCCATTCAGGACGAGGCGGCCTAACGATTTTCCAGCTGTATCTGATTGATTAGAAATCTGTTGTTCTGAAGCATCCGGATTAACAGAAATCTGATTTTCTGACGCCATGCTGTTTTGCTGGATATTCGCCGGAATCAGAATATTATTCTTGAATTTGTATTCAAATTCCCTCGGCCGGTAAAGCCCTCTCGAAAGCTGCAGAGTAAGTTCCTTTACTGTGCGGAAAATCGTCTTTTTGACATTTTCGATAATATGTGACTCTGAAGCGCTGGAAAATAAGAACCTTCCGGAAAGTTCCTTCATCTCTGCATCAATGCAGCGTTCAAGGATTCTCTGCATTTCATCATCCGGCACAGTCGTAAAATCCCTGCCCGAAGCTTTTACAATATTAGAATAATTCTGGAGTACATGGTGGTAAATATTACCAATATCAAGGCTCCGGAAGCCATATTCTTCCTTTTCTTTGAGTCCGAGCTCGTATCTTAAGAAATACTGGTAGGGGCAGGTATAATACGACTCTATGGTCGAAATTGAGCCCTGGACGACAGGCGTTCCTGTCGCCTCATCAATATGAACCTCATCGAGAAGCGACTTTTCTATTGGCCTGAATGTGCCATCATAGAAGGCAGCGGACAATATTGCGTTTATTATGTTTATTGTGTCTATGCTGCCAAATGAATCTTTCGCATTCTTTGAATCTATGAATTTATTTGAACTATTATTTGAATGATCAGAATCAGCATATTCCTTCAATGCATTCATCAGTGCAAAAATCATGTTTTGTTTTGAAGCGTCAGCCTGCATGCACTCTGCAGAATCATTATTTGCTTCATCGCTACATTGTTTATCTATGATATGCCGTGCTGGGGCTGATGCATCGCTATATTTTGCATTTATATTATCCTGTGCCGTATCAGAAGCATATTCCCGCATACAAGATGCAAGGTATGGCACAAGCGTCGCTGCAGAATAAATTCGTGTCTGTGCATTTTTTTGCACATTATGAACTTTCATATCTGGAAAGAGCTTTAAGATGTCAAGAATCAGATACGAAGGCAGCACAGAATTGCCTGCTTTATCCTTTTTAGGGTAGCAGACATACAGTGCTCCTGAACTTCTGGTCAGAGCCAGATAAAGATAGAATTTCTTGATGAAAGCCTTTTCCCTTGCAGTCGGCGCAAGATGGAAATCAAGTGATGAAAGCTTTTCCCTCTCTGAATCTGAAAGCAGTCCGCCATTTCCAAAAGAGCCGGGAATATTCCCGTCATGACAGCCTACAAGAAACAGAATCTTGATTTCCGAAAGCCTCGACCTTTCAATATCACCAATCACGACGCAGTCATTTGAGTATGGAAGAACGCCGACATTTATCGAGGAAAGAAGCATCATGAGGTCATCTGAAAATTCATCAACAGTACATGCAGAGTCACCTAAAAGACGCACCATCCTGTCAAGAACTTCAATGACCCTGCCAAAAATCTCAGCGTACTCCTTCGCATGGATCTCATCATTCTCTTCCGAAAACGCCTGCTGCATCAGAAGAAGCTTCTGCTCGACATCGTAGGATGACAACAGTTCATACAGAGCGGTGGCATCTTTTCGATAAGTCGTATTTTTCTTTGAAAGTGCTTCCTGAAAATGACCAAGTCCATTTCGTAATACTTCTGAAGAATTGCCTGAATAACTCCCCTGCCCAGATGCTTCTGCATCTATGCCATATCCGTAAAAGAGCCTGCATCGTATCTCATTTATCTTCGCAAGCTCTTCTTCTGAAAATCCCTCCGGAAGCAGCGTGAAGTCTTCCGAATACGCCTTCTTCCCCTTATATCCGGAAGAAAAAAGATAGTCATCGAAAAGATCAATCTCATCATCAGAAAAATCCGCAAGACCTGTGCGCATGAAATTCACTACGTCTTCAGATTTGTATCCGTAGCGCACGATTCGAAGCGCACTCTCTATGAATTCAAGCAGTGGATTAAAGAAAATGCTGACATTTGCGTCCATGAAATATGGAATGCCGTAGCTTTCAAAAATATGCGGTGCATCATCTTCATAATCCGCTGTCCCTGCAGCAAGAACAGCAAAATCCCGGTAGTGATATTTCCCAGTCCTGACAAGGCGTGAAATCTCAGAGCAGACGAATTCTATTTCATCACGGGGATCACCTAAGAGGGATATTGATAAGTCGTCTTTGCTATATTGATGCTGTTTTAAAGCTGTGTTATGTAAATCATCATTTTGTGCGTCTAATAAAGTTACTGGATGTGAAGCATCATTTTGTGATTGACTCGTGTGTATCGTAGCTTCTTTCAAGGAAAATTTACCAGAACCAGAATAAATTTCTGAATTCCCGCTGAAAATGTTCTCCTCCAGAAACAAAAGCCTGCTGCCTTCCTTATACCGCCTTCCAGCAGGTGACGGCATCACGATATCAGGCAGAATATTAGTCCCAGTAAATTCGCAGAGTCTGGTAATTTCCATAATACTCTGCTCAGACATATAAAATAAGTCTGTTTCATGTATATTGGATGTAGATTTATTCACATCAGATATCCTATCATTATCAGATGCAGAATTACTAGCATAAGATATTCCAGTATTATCAGATGCAGAATTATTTTCAGATATGGGTTCAGCATTGATCAGGAAATTTCTAGCAGATTCAGTATTTACCGTTTCAGCGTGATTTATCGTGAAAGAGAACACAAGCTTCCCGCTTAGCTTCATCATCCGTTCCAGCACATCATACTGCACCGGCGTAAAACCCGTGTATCCATCAAAATAAAATACGGAATTTTTGACAAGAAGAGACGAATCGATGACCTGGCAGAGTAATGCCGGTATCTCCTCCGCAGTGAAAAATCTTCCGCTGATTTCCTCCTGGAATGCACCGAAAAGCCTGATGATGTCCTCACCCTTTTTCTTAAAAAACGGATCTACCTCGTCGCTGTCAAATACCTTTCGAAGATCCTCGCTCTTCACGCCATACTGGTAAAATTCTGAAAACAGGGACTTCAGCTCCTCCACTCCGCCCTGGTTCATCAGCGCATTTTTAAGCGTAAAAAGTGTGTCATTATTCTCCTTCAGAATCTTTGAAATAAGAAGGGATTTTCCGGTATCTTCGAGCACATCAAGCGTACCTGTGCCAAGCTCATTAAATACACGTCTTGCAAAGCGTGTGAAAGAAAGCGCTTCGACATTGAAAAGCGCCTTGGTATCTGAAAGCGCAAGAAGCTTCAGCTGTGCCGTAAGCGTGTACTGCTCCGGTACGAAAAGATAGAAATTCTTCTCAGGATTTGCTGCCGCCTCTTCAAGTATTTTTTTGTATATATATTCTGATTTGCCGCTCCCTGCCCGGCCTAGAACAAACTGTACGCTCACATCCCCCTCCGTCTACCCTCTCAAACTATATTTCAGCAGTTATAATATAGAATGCTTGAGCCTTAGACCTTCTTAAGTTCTTCTATTGCCTCCTTCATCATCTGCCTGCTTACTGATGGAGAAAGTTCACCATTATTTTTACTGGATGCCTCAGCGATTTTTGCGAACGGATTCTTCCTGGCTTTTGAAAAATCAATATTGTTATTTATTTTTACTGCAGAATTCATAATTTTCTCCTTTCCGCCTCGTATATAGTTTTTGTTTCTTTCATTCATTATCCTTCCCTGCTCCTTCCATGATTATAGCATCAAAAAGAGATAATTGAAATATCTCTAGAAAAATCGCCAATAATAGAATAAAAGCGCACAAAAAAGCTCATGGGAAATTTCCCATGAGCTTTAATTTTTAGTTATGCCCTAGAACAAACTCTGAATCTTACAATAGGCTGAAGCAGTCGGTACTCGAAAGTCTGGCCGCCTCTTGAAATATGCATCAGTACAGGTCGAAGTATTCCAGTTTCTGCAGCTTGACATAGTGCCTTACTTCCTTGAATGGTCCATAGTCGACTTTATTTTTAGCTGAATTTGTCTTGTAATTCCTATAGCAGAGATGTATGCAGTACTTCTTGCCAACATCGCCCTGGAAGCAGTACCGTCCGCCTTTCTGGACCTTGTAGCTGAAGCCATATTCTCCGGAGACGAGATTGTTTATGCTTGTCCCGTCGTCATCTGTCATAGGTGCATACTGGAGCTCGCTTACATGCCTTCGCTTTGTAGTATCGTTTTCGCCACCTACCGCATTTGTCAGTGTATTTCCGCTATACAGGCTTAATACATGCTCAGCAGAAGGATTTTCTGCAATAGTACCATCTGTAGCAAGCCTTTCAGTTCCATCCGGATCGACCTCGTATACTTTCAGGTAATAATCTCTTTTAATATTTGCGAGTGTAGGATCCATGACCTGGAAGGTGATGATTCCTGTATTACCTGTAGATTCATCGAAATAAACCGTGGTAGTATCGCCAGATGTTCTGATATCAGAATTCGTGACTTTGATATATGGAGTGCCTTCAGCAGGCCTGTAAGATGCTATCATTGTATTTATGAAAAGCCTGATCTCCGATGCCTGACTTACGCTTGAATGACCTACACCGGTATATGTAATATTTCCTTTTGTATAAATATAATAATTATTAGCAGAATCACCTTTCTGGAAATTGTACAAATAATTGTCATTCGTATTTGCAAGATTATACCAGACTATCGTGTCATCAGTAATATTTGACATCTTGCCATCTACCAAAGGAGCAGGATCATTCGTATGGTCAAGATCAAGCCTGTACTGCTGCATATGGGTAGTTGTAACCCCTACCAGGCCATTGGACTCATCCTTACTCATATCAAATGGATATGAAGATACCTTGCCCTTATTTACATTTTGAATTCTGTCTGTTGTAGGAACCCAGCCCCAGTTCTTTATGGCAAGATCTGTACTGCCGTTCTGACCTAAAAGACCAAACGAGTTTACATCCTCTATAAGATTTTGATTTACATTCGAAGTCACATAATGCTCCAGATTATAGAGATCATTATTCGTGACGAGGCTGGCAAAATATTTGGCATACTCGCCTTCTGTCTGCCCAGGCCAGGAACCATCTGCATATTTTGAACTGTCATTCGACTGCCAGCCGGCAGGATATTTCATGTCAAAACGAAGGTCAGAACGATTATTTGCATCTCGTGTCATAATGGCTCTGTTATTGTCAGTAGAATCATTATATTTACCTGAATATGGATCAGGCTTACTATTTGATCGGTTTCCTGTTGCAAGCGTGTCATCAACTACTTTATCCAGATATTCAGAGCTGTTTGTGAAATCATACTGGTCAGCAAAGCGGACATCGTTGGCAATTGCCGCATCACTAAGTACAGTCCCGCTACGAGCATCTGATTTATTTAATGCTAATGCAAATGTGGCTTCAAGAGGCATCATGACAGACTTCTCTCTGTCCCTTGAGGTTTTGCTTGATGCATACATGGTATTGTAAGAATAATTCGTAGTGCCAGGAGTATAATATTTTTCCACCTGTCCCTGCAGCTTCTGCAAATAATAAATCTGCAGCATCATCTGCCTGTTCCATGCACTAAACCTGTAGTCAGCCGAGCTTATGGAATGGATATTAAAGAAAGAAGACACCATATCATGCGACATGATAATCGATCCGCCCTGGGCAGAATATTTGTCAAGCCCTTTTATAAAAACAGGATCGTTTGATACCATTGCAGAATCTCGTCCTGCAAGGAATACCATGTCGTAGTTTTCCAGGAATAGTGAAAAGTCAGTAAGGTCATGCAAGGTAAATGTAAAATCTCCATCCTTACTTTGAACAAGCGGCCATGTTTCAGCCACGCAGCCATTTCTGCCGCTGTTATTGGATGGAGTCAGGGTAACATTTCCTTTAGTAAAGCTACCCTCTACCCATTTGTCTTTGTCATAATCGTAAAAGCCATTTCCATTAATATTATTATGAAGAAAATCTATCTCGACATAAAAATCAGGAACATTTGCCATCTGGTCTTTAAATGCCGGCATATTATAAAAGGCCATTGTATTATTTGGCGCATTATTTCTCATATCTGCTACAGGGTTTATCTGTAAGATGTGGATTATCTTTTTTCCTGCCTGTCTGAATCGGGTTAGTCCGGTTTTTTCTGATCTAAGAGAAGCATTTCTGTCATCTGCGCTCATCCCTTCTGAAATATCGTCAATATGCCCTTCAGATATTTCGAATTTATAACCGATAGCTCCAAAATAATTGTCGGATAATGCAGCCTCGACAGAATACTTTCTTCCAGCATATATGGCATCATAAGGATAATGCTGGGTCGATGAAATCTCTATCTTGTTGCTGCTATCGGTGATGTCATAAATACTTACGGCAGTAAGCTTTTCACTTGTTCCAGCGTTTATTGGTCCCGGCTGGGTATCCCCGGAATCATATATTCCATTTTTATTTTCATCGTTGTAAGCGAATGAAAGAGTCTTCCTCTGCTCGGAAAGGCTGCCGTCATATACTGAATTGTTGTTTACATCAGTGTAGACATTGATATGATATGTCTTTAATGTTCCATCATCGTTGTATTTTTTACCATCGACAGAAACAGTAAATACCAGACCGTCATCACCATTTACCTTCTGAGCATTAAACGTAGCATCTTTTGGCGTCTTATTTTTTGCATAAGAATATTCAACCGGCCACTTTGCATCTGCAATATCATCTGTCGAAAAATCACACTGGGTTAACAGAGTATTTTTCCTGACATTGAAAAGCGATTTGTTGTCCTTTAATGATGATGACATGCTGATATTCTTCTGATTGCCATAAAGCGTATTGGCCACATAGTACATTTCTGACCTAGAGTCGATAATATTTCCATCTACCGCGCCATTTGAATATGCAGCATCATCTATTACAAGAAGGTTTTTATCTGCAAAATCAAGCAGAGCTTCCGCCTTTTTCTTTGTAAAATCTCTTGCCTCATAACGGGTTCCTGCCTGTGAAACATCTGAGCCACCATTTGAAATAATAATTGTTTTGTCGCTGGTAGGCTGTTTTGTGAACCTGGTATTAATCCATGCACTGGATACTGTATTTATTACGACATTTCCACTGTAAGCGTATGGTGTGTTGGCATTTTTAGTATCATTAGCGTACCAGCCCTCATTCATGGAAGAATTTCCCGAGCTGGTATCCACATAGTCGCCGACTGCCGTCCAGGCAAGCGCATACGACGGGTCGCCCATGGTGTCGTGGGAGGATGGAGTGCCGACATTATTTGTTCCACTCGGCCAGCTTCCCCATTGACTTGTATTGTAAGTAACACCCAGCTGGTTTGTATTATAGGATTCGAGGTTCGGGTCGTTATAGCAGATCCATCTTCTGTAATAAACCTTACTACTGCTAGATGCACGATTCATATTCGTATCTACCCAGAACTGATTAGCGTTTGAGCCATAAGAATATATCCTCTTCAACTGACCATTCTTATAATTCTGTGTCGCGCCCACAACAATAATATCATATTCAGAATTGATGTCTACATTTTTTGCATTGAATTTCCATACAGGCATGGTCTCAATTGTGACATCAGTCATGTAATCCTGTTCTGAAACGCCATTTGAGGTTGTCCCGCTTCCGATGAAGCCCGGAATCATGGAATAGAAATATTCCTTCCAGTCCTTCCAGCTTTGTCTGTTATATCCGATATAGTCTGCGGCACTCGTAGCGCCATCTATTCTAATCCGCTGCGGGTTGTCTCCTCCAGAGAAGTAATATCTGGTATCTCCTTTATATTGTATCGTATTCCGTCCTGTCGCAGCATAGACAAAACCCTTCTTTATTTTATCAAAATTCGAATAATAATCTATATTCGTTTTCATACTGATGCCGCCAAGTTTTGTGGCATATTTTCTATCGCTGATGTCCGAAGCCGCATCGTCTGTCTCTTTCTGATAGTATGAGCCGTAAACAAACTCATCAGTAGGCTCTACCTCGAGAATCTTGAGAGAAGTCTTGTACTTATCACCTGTCGTGCCATTATACCCTAAAGCCTCCTTATTTATGAAGGCGAGCATATCTGCACGGGTGATGGAAGTCTGGAGAAGCGCAGTATTCGTGTCATTCTTTGTGACAACAGTACCGTCTGCATTTACGACATTTCCAGAGGTATCCTGCGGATTATTTATGGCAAGGATATTTCCATTTGCATCCTTTGCGAAACGCTGGTCAAAGACTTCGTCAAGATTGGTCTCGTCTACTGTTGGAATCGTATTGCCATTAGCATCTTTTGCCTGTGTTCCATCATCATTCAAAGCAACGTCAGAATCCATGTATTGCGGACGGGTAATACCCTTGTCAGAATAATCCTGTGTCGTAACAGCGCCTGAAGTATTGACGGCACCACTAGGTGCAACTGCATTGCTGGTAATCGCTGCAGCAGGCGTCAGGCCTGTAGATACAGACTTTACAATATTACTTGCCGTATTCGCTGTCTCAGCAGCAGTAGCTCCGCCAAGTCTCGTCTGTGGATTCGAAACTGTACCAGTCGAATAATTTGACATATTAAAGCATGTCGAGAAAGCAGATCTGTTTCCGTCGAAATCCCAGACGAACTCAGATTTGCCGATGCCGTTTCCGTAGCTGCCCTGCGTCAGATGCGTATTCGTAGGAAGCGAATAATTGTCATTCGAAGGCGAATAATTTGCCGGCGCCGCATCAGTAAGATAATTATAGGACCTATGCGACATGGTGAGAGGCACTAGGGCATCACGGATCTCATCGATGTTGACATCTTCATACGTTACATTTGTCTCAGTCCAACTACCATGGTCAATGGTTTCTGTTTTCTTTTCTTTCGACTTCGTAACTGGATATGAATGTTCATCCTCCGAATCATCCACTTTTCCAACTATGGAAGGATCATAATATTCAGGAATATTATCTTTATCCTCGTTTATTACTTTGCCATCAGAATCACGCTCTACGCAATATACGTTGTAGTAATATTTTGCACCATAGTAATTGTTGATAATATAAAGCTCATCAAGATGTCCAGCTACATCCTTACCGTCTGCAGCATTGAATGAATTACCATTTTCATCCTCAACCTTAAATACCTTCGGCACTTTATTTAAATCAAGACCGTTAATGATATCTGCATCTTTATATAAAGAATATAGATATAATTCACCACCATCCTGTGGCTGACCATTTTTTGCATAAAAACTAAAGCCCTTTGTTCCATTACTGTCACCAGTAAATGTAAGCGTAAGGATATTTGTATTCTTTCCATCTATCTTATTTTTTGAAAGCTTCCATTGGAAAGTAGAGTCACCGCCCTGGTTTGCATTTGGTTCATAGAATACTTCTTCAGGCAGATAAAACTGTACAGAAAAGCATCTTAATGGCCTATCCGTATTGTTTTTAAATTGAATACTATATTTTTTACCTGTTAACCAGCATTGGCCACCCTGATCTATTTTATTATTCTGGCTATCCCAGCCCTTGCCATCTACATAAGGATGAATATATGTATTAGCATTTGACGAATCATTATGATCTGTATGTCCCTCAGAAAAAGATTCGTTACCATCCTGTGGAGTAAAAGAGACCGTAATCGGACTCGGCACACCATCATGATAGTTCGAAGTCGTTGTCGTAGTCGTCGTAGTCGTCGTAGTGGTGGAAAGCGTCGTTCTTGATTCCTTATAGATAGCAGAGCTGTCAAGAACCATAGCAGCCGGATGACCGCTGGCCTGACGCTTTACTATCATATTCATGACATCCTTATCAATATCATTGTCAGATGTGAAATAACCACGCTTAGCGACAAACTGTGATGGATCAGAATAAACATCAGTAATCTTCTTTACATACCAATTGCCACCTGCATCCTTTCCGGATACTGTCATTTTCTTATACTTATCAGTATCAATAAGGCTCGGCGTACTATGCGCAGATGACTCCAAAAGTCCTGCAGCGTCATCGCCATAGAACTTGCTTGGTAAAATAGAAGAATCATTTGCTCCGGAAGGAATATTGATAGTATAGCCATTTTCCCACAGGAAATAATGATAGCCCTCTGCATCTTTTTGAATAGAGGCAGTTGTGCCATCAGATTTCGTGATTCTTACATCTGCAGGTGCTTTATCAGCCTTGTAGTCGTTTGAATCCTTCATCAGACGGGCATCAAGCATATCGTGGATGACGATCATATCTGCTGCATCTATGAAAGCCTGAACATTATCAGCCGGTGCAGTATTAAGTATTGCCGGTGTTACAGGAATGACTTCTATATGTGCGCCATTCTGATTGTCTGCACTATAAGCGCCCCTTCCAAGAATCTTCTTTGAAAGGGTATCATTATTCGTGATGACGAACTGGTATGAGTCGCAGTACTTCTCATCGAAACGGAACGTATAGTATTTGTTGTTGTCAGATGTAGCTGTAATCGTACCTGCCTGCATTCCAGAAAGAATTGTCTCTTCAGAGCATTCAGGATAAACTGTTCCAGGAGTAGATGTATCATACCAGGAGAAATCATAGACATCCTTATCGGAATATGCCTCTGTATAATGCGTGAATGCATCTCGTCCTATTCCAATATCGTCGCTGGTATACCAGCTGATGCTGGTTGGTGTAGCATCATCTGATGGAGCATTGCTGGGAGACGGACTAACTGGTACATTTGCAGGTGCAGTAAGGGTAGCTGAAGATGAAGTCGTTGCTGAAGATGAAGTCGTCGCCGAAGATGAAGTCGTTGCCGGCGTATCAGCAGAAGCTACCAAAAGCGCACTTTCATCTTTTCCAGCGGCAATGCCTGCCTTTACCGTCTTTGTCGTAGAATTAAAGCCAGTATCAAGAAGATTTGTCTCTGTCTGAGTAGATTTCTTTGTCTCAGTCTTTGTCGTATCTGACTCTGTATTTACTTTCTTTTCAGTATTTGTAGTCGAAGAATTCTTTGTACCAGAATCTGATGCTGTACCTTTAGATGTATTGTCATCATCCCAGTATCCAAAACCGGTTGAAGCCTTAGCTGGAGTAGTAGTAGTAGAACCAGATGTCTTAGAACCACTCGTCTTTGCCCCGCTTGTCTTTGAACCTGAAGATCCGCTGGCGCCGGATTCTTCAGAATCTGATGCATATTTTAAGAAATCGCCATTGTCATTAACAAAAATCTCCTTACCACTACTATCCTGGAATGTGCCCGCAACTGTAATATAAATAATAAATTCTGCATTGTCTTTTGTAGACTTATATGAAAATGTACCACTTGCTTCCTCCTCGGTAAGCTCATGCTCTTTTTCGCCAGCAACATAATACTTTACCGGACCGGATGCACCCTTCTTTAACCTGAATTTCAGATTCTTTACAGAATAATTGTAGTAAGGCCAGCCATTGTTGTCATCGTAATTTAATGTGAAGGAACCATATTCACCAGTATATGCATTATTATTCTTTGTAACTACATTTCCAAGCCTGTCATAAATCTTGCCATTTCCCTCGCCTGAAATATATTCATGCACGCCTTTTACAGGCACTTTATATGTACCTAAGGAGTCAACGAATATTTTTGTTGTTCCATCGGCAGCTAAATAATAAAATCCATCCCCGTCAGGGTCTTCTGTAAGACCCATCTTTGTATAGTCCCAGTTGAAGACAAACTGACTGGTATTCTTATCCGTATTCGTCTCTGATTTTGAGAGTTCGCCTAATGCGACCCAGTTGTATTCACCATCATTATTTGTCGTCTTTACGAATTTGTATGAAACAGTAGAATTACCTTTTGTAATTTGTTCAAGCTTATATTTCCCCTTACCTTGTTCAACCTTTATAAAATATCCATACTGGGCATACTCAGGCTCAGTCGGGGTGTTTGTCTTTACTGTATCATTATTTGTAAGGTCACTGGAGCTCGCATCATCAGTGAATATCTTCTTTGTGACATTCTGGCTCGTGGCAACGGTATCTGAGCCACCAAACTTCGTGCCGACCTGCATGTTATCATTCGTGGTATTCGTCGTGCTCTCAAAAAGCCTCTTATAGATAGAGGCAGCATCATTTGAAGATGTGACATACTGATCAGCTAATGCAGATTCCTTTACAGCACCCTGCCCCTGTACGAGGTACCCCATCATTGCCATGTCTTCATATGGAACAAGCTCCATGATGACATACGGGTTTGCCTCTGTACCCAGCGTGGACTCGTAGGTATCAGAACTTTTTTCAGGCTTTGTAGGAAACTCTATCTTGCCTGTATCTACATTGTACCCATATACATCGGACGCTGCGACCTGACCGCTTTTTAAGACTGGTATCAGAGCAAGCAGAAATACTAGCACGCCTGCAATTATTCCGGTTGTAAAAAGTTTCTTTTTCATACAAATACCTCGCAAAAACCATGCGCATAATAATTAATATAACGATTACACAAAAAAATTGTAATCTATAAAAATCCACAGAAATCCCGGCATTCATTGTCGGGATACGTGGTGATTTCCATGTATTAACAAGTATGTATTACCATACTATTTATGCCTTCCCCAAATATATCGGAAAAGGCCGGGCTGTTCGTTAGCCTGTCGGGAACTTGTCTACATAATCCACAGTTCCATTTCTGAAGTAGAATGTCGCATCATCAAGCTTCAGCGTCCTGTTCTTTGAAAGGAACTGAATCTCTACAGTGACCTTCTTCGGCTCAGTCATCTTTACGACACCGCTAGGTGTGGATACCCCTGAACCAGGACGGGCACCGCTTGAGAAATAATTCCCATTCCCATCATAAACCTTGTAATGTACCGAAGCAACGCTTCCTGCCAGCGGCTCAGAAGAATTCATTCCTGCACCACTCCATGTCGGGGAGGCTGAACCTGATGAAAGCTCTGACTTCAGGCAGCTCATCTGATAATGATTTATCGTGTATAGATGCTTCGGCGTGCCATGGTCATTATAGGTAGCGCCTGTGTCCTCTGCATAGTAAACTTCACAGTTCACTATATTTGAATCATTCGGATCAACAGTATATAGATATAGATTATCCACGTCGGTGTTCTCATGGCCAGTGCTGTCTGTCACAGGGCAGGTATAAACAGCATAGCCTGTCGTCTGAATCGCATTTCCAATACGCTGGGCATACTGCTGGGATTCAATCTGAAGACCTATCGTAGTCTGATTGTAATCGAAATTCCCGAGCGAGCCTGTCAGCAGGACGCCTATTGCAGACGCTACGAGCACGCAGATCGCAATCGACACAATGAGCTCGATCAGCGTAAAGCCCTTATTATTCACTTTTTTATCACTGCTTGAAGACATCATGCTTACCCGTATCCTTATAAAGTCTGCAGCCTCTTGTGGCATTCTTTATTGTAAAATAAACATACTTGATATTTCTATTACTATAGTCATGTCCAGCCAGCTTTCCCCCAGCACTATTCGTGAAAACAGTATAATCAAAATTTCCTTTTGTCTTATTAAGAATAAAATATACTTTTGTATTCTGGTCAAGCGTCTTCAGATTCGCACCGGCTGCACCGGTTGTCAGATAGGAACCCTTCGGTGTAGAATCCGGGTCACCATAAAGGTAATAGCGGATGGTCTCATTCTTATCGAGCGTCTGAATATCATCGGCAGCAAAACTATAAGTGGTAGAAGAACCGCTCGGCGGTGTCAGCACGCCATTCGAAACACAATAGCAGCCTTTTGTGCTATCGTACTTCAGCTCCAAAGCCCTGTTCTGCTTTGCCATGGAATATACGGCATTCTTTCCAATCATGGAATTAAATGTCTCTACATCCTGCCTGGTCTTATTCGATGGGCCATTGTACAGCATAGGCGAAATGATTCCGACTACTGCTATCATGATCGCTATGACAACAACAAGCTCGATAAGAGAATAGCCTTTATCATCTATATGAAATTTTCGAATTTTCTGCGATTCTTTCATATCAATCTCAAATCCCTTAATAATTTAGATTTATTCTCTCGTCCAGTTCTCGTATGTCACAAGAGAAGGAAGCGTCGTAGTAGAAGCCTTAGAATCTGTGCCTGTCAAATTCCTACCGCCTACAGCGTAGAGGCTAGGATTCCTGAAGACATCACGAGGCGTAGATACAGGATAGCCCTCTACTACTGTTCCTAAAGTACCCGATACATGAACAGAGTTCATGGCGACGATGACTGCAGAGGCATTCTGGGTAATATCCATATTATGATCTATGATAATCTTGCCCTTTGCAAGGATAAGACCTTCATATTTATTGACACCAGTTCCAAAATTAACATTATTACCCAACTCAACATCAGTATCTGTAACAATAAGATTCAATGTAGCATCACTTGGATTCCCGCCATAAGCCTGCTGATAAATCTGTCCAAGAACATTAATATCTTCCTGTGCAATTTCAATCTTTCCTGTGCCATCCACATCATGACCGAGTATACAGCCTTTTCCTGTATCAGATACATAGTATCTCTTATTCTGACCATTTGTAGTCCCATAGCCAGGAACTGAAGGATCAACACTATGAGCAAAGGCTGCAGTGAGCTGGCTCTCATCTACAATATTCCCGAAAAGTGTTCTGGTCCTGTCCTCCTCAGAGATCATATCCTCTCTTGTCGTCAGATTCGTAAGAAGAGAATAATATGAATCATACAGCGTACCGCTCGACTTCAGCATATCAGCTTCTTTATCATCAGCTGCTGTAGATGTAGGTCTGGCATTATTCATTGCCGTCCATGTATCAGAAACCTTTATCATAGGATTTCCTGATGCGATGAGATTGCCATTGAAGTAGAAATCATCACTGCTGCTGAAGTACATGCTGTTCGTGCTGGCATCCGTACCATTCACACCATTTGGAAGTTTCAGATCTGATGAACCGCTATTTGTATAAGCCTTCAGTCTTTCGCTTAATAAGTTTGTATGCTGCATGTTCTGATAATACAGCGTGTAGAAAGCATTTGCATCCCTGTCATTATCAAAGCTCATGAAGAAATATCTGATCGGACCGCCAGAGAAGGCAGCTACCCTGATATTCGTAATGCCAAGCTGTCTGAATGACTTTTCAAAGCCAGATACGATATAGTCACGCCAGTCGCTGGGATTCCCACCTGTAATAGTGGTACCAGTAATATAATCCGTAGTCGTAATCTTTATATTATCTACATCAACCTCTGGATGGCCATCATCGTCAATAATGACTGCACCAGTATCATCTGTACGTACTGGAAGCCTCTGACCTGCATACAAAGAGCCTGCCTTATACAGGTAATACCCTGCAGCATCTACAGGAGCACCGGTCACATATTCAGCTTTAAGAGCAGAATCAAAGGAATTTCCAGAAACAGGGTTCGCGGAAAATGTAAGATTGTCTGCAGGAACTAAATATGCTCTCTGACTGGGCTTGATAGAAATAGATTCACCTGTCCTGATATCATTATTTGCTCCGGAGCCGTTTGTATTCGGATTTGCATTGACGTATGCGCTGCCGGCAAGCTTCATAGAAATGAGACCGGAAAGGTCAAGCTTTGTCTTTCTGCCATTTACAAGGATCGCCGAACTGTACTCGTATGGCTTCTCGGTAATGTCATCACGAATCGTCTTCTTTACGCCAGTACTCTTCTCAACCTGTGAAGGAAGATTTCGGCTATTAGGGGTAGCTGATGTGTTTCCAGGTGCGCGATACGAAATAGCCAGTGAACCATTACCAGAAGGATTTCCAGCTGAATCGAGATAAACATTTGAATCCTCAAGGTCATCTGGATTTCCAAATCCAAAAAGCTCACCAGCAAGCTTAATGCTTGCAGCATTTCCAAGGTTCAGGTCATCCTGCATATAAAGCCTTGTCGCAGTCTTATCGGAACTTGTCGTCTTCATCTCGAAATTGCTGCCGTTTGAAATATCCTGTCCAACAAAGCTTCCGGATGGCATCGTATTGCCTTTTCCTAAAAGCTTCAGTCCCTTGATCCACATCTGCGACTCGCTCATCGTAAGGTCTGAAGATGCAAGCTCAATATTTCCGCCACCAAGGAAGTAGCAGATCTGACCTACAGAAGCACTGGAAGTTCCACCAGGCTTAATATCAATTTTATAGTCCTTTATCTGAGAATCATTATACCCTGCAAAAATATTGCCCTCAAATTCATTTTTACGAACACCTGTACCTCCGGAAAGCTGAAGGCTGTCATCAGTAATAAGGGTATAGTAAAGGATATTATTCAGTGTAGACTCCTCTGCACTGGTTGCAGGTGGGCAGTTCAATTCGATATCAGTAGAAATGGTAGTCACATAATTATTTTTATCGGTATATTTTACCTTGACTCCGAGAAGCTCTACCCTGCCTTCGCTAGGATATATATTGATATAATTTTCCAAATCAGTACTTGTGGAATCATTCTTATCCACGATTCCGCCGACATTGTGGTCAGACCTGTCAGCTGCACCTTGCTTTGTGCCCTTCAGACAAGATTCAAGCCCATCATAGGTACTATCATAAGTACCGGCAGTTCCTCTTGAAGCAGTGCATGTTGAAAAAGATTTTACCCTGTACTGGCGGTGTCTGGCATCTGCAGGTATTCCTGCACCAGTATAATTTGAATCCCCAATATCCGGATTCATTAGCGTTTCATAGATATATTCTGCATAGTGTTTTTTATATTCTTCTTCGAACTTAGAAGAATCATTGATCTTTCTAGCCTCAACCTTTGCATAACCTACAGCGTTATTACAAACAGTGGCAAGTCCTGCCCTGATCTCATCCATCGAAGCTTCAGCGTCGTAGAAGTTCTTCGTATTCTTCTCCGCTGCATCCTTCATGAATACGTTCGTAACCGTGATCATCAGTACAATGGAAACCAGTACGAAAATAAGGGCCATGACCATGAGTACCATGACTAAAGATGCGCCCCTATTATCAAGTCCATTTTTCTTATGAAATTTTTTACTGAAGCGTTGATTTAAGCTCGATAAGTTCTTTCCTTGCACGGTGTGTTTCATCCCCACTATATACTTTCATTGTAATGACATAAATAGGCGTATTTGAAGTAGCCGTAGGCTTTGTACCTATATCAGTCGTATTATTTACCAGATATTTTGCTTCATACAGACCTTCTGGTCTGATCACGCGCTGCTTATAATTTGTCTCAGAATCAGAGTAATAAAATACAGGATTCACCTGAGTACCTGCAGTCACCGTAGTAAGAATATTTGAACTGCCCTGATAACTCATCGGAGTAAGTCCGTTCCAATACACGCCCTTTGTCGTAAATACGTTAATATAATATTTATTCGAGTTAGCGAGTTTTGCGTTCTTTTCATCAATATAAAACTTAAATTTAATATTTGAGTTATTAATAATATGTATGCTGTCTAATACATGACCCGAAACAGATTTCTCATTACCGCTGAATGAATAACTTACAGTCTCAAGATTCGAATATTTATCGCTTGTCGTCGTCGAATCGTCATAGGTGTAGACGTTTGAATAGATACACTGTGTAGGAAGCTCTACCTCGTATGTCTTCGTACGCTGGTATCTGAAGGTCGCCTTTGCATATACTTCTGTAAGAATCTTTTCTCCATTAGCAGGAGCTGTGTTCCCGACACCAACTAATGAACCATTAGAAAGCTTGGTATTCTTTACTGTGATCGTGACATCCCTGTACATATTCTTCAGTACGGAGTCAGTATTAGAATTCTTCCTGATGACATAGCTGCCAGTAGCACCTGATGCAACACCATATTCTGAATCCTCAGGGAAATAATAATCAGCAAGCTTTGATGCCATCAGTTCATTGGTGGAATCAGAGATATTGAAGTTCGCATCCTCGACGTTTGTACCTACATTCGTAGTGATAACAGGGAAATTTGCTACACCGCTCCTATTGTAATATGCGGTCTGATCTTCAAGTGGAATGCTGCTGTCAGCAAAAGGAGTAATCTCTGCCTCTACACGGAATGGCTTCTTATCTACAGTCACCGTATTCGTATAGGTATAGGAATTCATCTTGTCAGCGGCACCGGAGGTCGTATATTTCTGATCATGCGAAACCAGCGTACCCTGGGCATCATAATGTATGCTGCTCACTGAATTCGTCCTGGTAAATGGAACTACTACACCTGAATCACCCTGCTTGTCAGCACTTTCAAAAAGAGTGCTGATATCTGATGAACGAAGATACTCCATCTCTGATGTGGCAACCGTATTGGCACGCTCCTTATTTCTGGCTGTGCCATTGATCCTCGTAGCTGTGATGAAAGCAACTGCAAATGGCAGCGAAACGAGCACGAGAATAGCAACAGAGACTACGAGCTCTACTAATGTGAAGCCCTTATTCGATTTTTTGAAATGCTTTATATCTTCTTTCAAAGTGTAAACCTCTGTGGACATTTCGTATGCCACATAATTCCGTTCCGCTTCTCTGCCACGTCATTGCTGCTGTGCGGATAATTATATTTGTTGTAATAGGATAATTTCATCCTATATTCAGTACCATAAGGACTTTTGACGGTCCTTATGGTTTATTTGTTCGGCAATCTGCCGCATCAAATATTATTTTGATTATTTGGTTGTTCCAGTAGTATCTGTTGTAGCTGTCATGTCTGTTATTGCAGTCGTATCAGCTGTTGCTGCGCCGCTGCCAGCGCCTTCTACTGGCGCTATCGCACCGCCACCTGAAAGTGAATCAAAGATGTTCGACTTTCCGATGCCTGTGGTATCAGGAATGACAGAAGGTGAATATACATTGTCTGTTCCTGCGATGGTCAGGAAGTTCAGCGTCATATTTACTGCAAGGTTTCCGCTGTTCTCATCAAAAGAAATCGTGATGGAATTATAATTCTTCTTCTGTGTATCGTGATTGATATAGTCAATCAATGCCTTAAAATCATCATAGCCTACCGTACCTGCAAGGGTAAGCGGTGTAGAATAAAGCTGGTATCCACTCATGCCGCCTGCAGCTGCCGTAGTATCTGTGGTTGCCGCTGCATCAGTAGAACCATCTGCTGTAGCTGCTGCACCTTGTCCCTGTGCGGCAAGTGCCTGATCACTTGAGATGACCATCAGCTGTGGTGAAAATCCAAGGGATGTGAAATCAAGCGTAGCATAATTCGTCTCAAGGATATCCTTTACATAGTAGATTTCATCCTCGTACTTTACATCTACAGGATACTGGGCGAGGATGTTCTTGATATTTGCCTCGTCTACAGCAATCTCCTGCTCATACTGTGCCTGCTTTGCTGCAATCGCAAGTGTCAGCTGGTATTCAGCTTCCTTCTGCTCAAGAGTCATTTTAAGTGACTCAATATCTGTCTGTGCTGGCATGCAGATCAGGAATACTGAAATAAGTATGATAACAATACCACCAAGAACCAAAAGCAGTGCGATGAGCTGATTATTCAGCTTTATGGTCGATTCTTTCTTTCCGCTCTCTGAAGCCTGGCCCTGGCCAGCCTGCTGATTTGTATTTTCTTCACCCATTAGTTCTGGCCCTCCGTAGTCTGTGTATCTGTAGAAGCAGCTCCACTTGATGTAGTATCAGTTGAGGCGTCTGCTCCTGCTGTAGCATCTGCGCTGCCTGATGCAGTATCTGCTGTTTCAGTCTTGTAAACCATATTCACACTAAATGAATAAGATGTAGCACCTTCTTCTGAAGTACCACCTGTAAGACTTGTAACCGTTCCAACATCGACATTTGTCATCGTACGAAGATTCTGAATCGTAAGGGCTGCTGTATCCTTGTCTGGTACAGTAAATGCAAGCGTCATGCCAGTCGTAGAAATACTAAGTGACTGTACTGTAGCACCCGTCGGCAGCTTCTGCTCAAGCTCTGTAATGATGTTCGGTAGCTTCTGCTCAGCTGTAACAGAGTAGCTGTCAAGTGCTGCAAGAGAATTGTATTCTCTAGAAGTAGCAAGATATTGATTGTATACTGCCTTTGCAGGTGCCATCTTATCAATTTCTGCCTGATACGTATCGATCTGATGCTGGTACATTCCCTTTCGTATGAGCTGGAAAGCTGAAACACCCACACCGATCGCACACAAAATAGCAAATGCAATGATTGAATAACGAAGCGTTGCTGCTGAGCGTACATCCTTCGCCTCTTTTGAATCTACTGCATGAAGCTCGATTCCGATCGGTCTGTACGGAGCAATGGCATTTACGAAGTAGAAGGATGGTGATGAAATCTCCTTCAGGTTTCGAACGATATTTCCTTCGCTTGAGGCCATTCTCTGAACTTCAAGAGGGAACTCATTTGAAATGAGTGTCATGAAAGATCTGTTATCAGAACCAAGACCTTCCATTGTGACAAAAGGAATCGTGATGTCCTGATGCTGTGACGAATAATAATCAATCATTCGTACGAGATTTCCAATCAGGTGGCGAACATCCTCTGTCGTCGTATCCTTCAGACGACTGCCACCTGTAGAAAGATCCTCGATATGTGCATAGAAAGAATCATTTGAACGGAGCTTTGAGAGAACCTCCATATAAGAAAGATTGTCGCCAAAGATGTTCTGATCCATGACATCTTCTACTACACTAGAGAAGCCGTATGGAATCATACGCTGGAATTCGATACCGCCATCCTTTACGATGGTAAGGACTGAATGATCCTCCTCGATATCGATATTCGCACCAACACCGACCTTACGGATTTTCTTCATTACCTCAGCGATGGCGTTCTCAAGAAGTTCAATGTCTGTAAGCTGCAGTCCGCAGAAACTAGCGAAAGCCTTGTAGGCTTCAATGATTTCACGGGGAATAGCATACATCTGTACTCTCTTCTCACCGGTCTTGCCATTTCCATTGATACGGTGAACAATCTGATACTGTGAAATATCAAGAGGGAAGAACTGCTTGATGTTCGTCTTGATGTAGTCGTTCATGACCTTGTCTTTCATGTCAGGCAGCGACTCTTCCTTTGTACCAATCTTGTTTGCGGAGATGAGGAAAACTACTTTTCTCGTAGCGATTCCTGTATCTGCAAGAAGCTTTGTCAGATAATTTCTAAACTGCGGATTACACTGGATGATGCCCTTATCATCGAAAGTTCCACCAGGAGTCTGGAATGCGAATGCATGGTATGCACGCATCTTGTCAGTCTTTGCATCGACTTCAGCGACTCGTGTGATGTTCTCTCCAACCTGTATGGCAAGTACCCTTTCAGCCATATACTATTCCTTCCTATTTCTCTATTTTATGCATAAAACGAAACCGTTTTATGCATTGTATATTGAGTTTATTTTGGCTTATTCATTAATTTTCACTAAAAAATCACGAAAATTTCGTTTTATAGCAAAAATAAAAGCTTTACATAGAGATAGGGGCAGTATCTCTGCCCTTTTCAAACCTGTCTCATTCAAGCCGCATTCATAAAGCCTTGCCTCTGGAACTTCTGACGGCTCAGGAGGCTGACCGGGAAAACATTTTCCCCGGATTGATTTCGAAATAAAATAGGGATAATGCTTAAATATATAAAAGCGATAAATACCATGCTAATATAACATCTCCGAAGAGTGCTGCTATCATTATCCCTAATGATAAATATGGTCCGAGTGCAAGCACCTTGCTGGCTTTTGAAACCTTCATCCGAATCGGATGCACAATTGCTGCAATGATGACACCAATCATAAAAGCTACTAAGACATTTTTCCAGCCTAAGAATAATCCGGCTGCTGCCATAAGCTTTACATCTCCCCCGCCGATCGCACGTTTTTTTGAAACAATGTAGATGATGAGAAGCGGTACTGATATGATGATAAGACCAAGTAGGTGTCCGAGCCAGTTCCTGAAATCAAGAGCTGTAGCAATGCCACCTAATACTGCTATGAAAATGTTCACGCCCTCTGGAATCTCATAGGTTCTGAAATCTATGACCGATAGAACGAGAAGTGCAGAGAAAAGTCCGCAAAGAAGAAGATTCTCCGCTACGCCATATATGGAAAAGATTCTCTCACTATGAAGGATAAAAATCAGTGTCCAGACTATGGCATTCAGGGACTCAATAACCGGGTATTGTGGGGAGATTTTCTCCCCACACTTCCGGCATTTACCCCTAAGACAAATGTAACTAATGATAGGGATGAGATCATACCATTTGAGATCATAGCCGCATGTCATACAGTGGGACGGAACAGTGACTATACTCTGGTGTTCCGGAAGCCTGTATATACAGACATTCAGGAAGCTGCCGAAGACCGCTCCGAAACAAAATACTATAATGAAATATGCGTTGTAGATGTACTGTGGCATGATATAAACAAAATTAAGCTAAACTGTGATAGTGTCTAACAAACTGGCTGAGGTAATCAGTGACCTGTACCCTTCTTGAAAGCGTTAGCTGTTGTACCAACAGTAAGATCCATCTCTGGATCATATGAATTTCCTGTTGCAGCTTTATATCCAGCAATAGCAGGAGTACCAGGTTTATCTAATCCAACACCAACATATGAAGTTGAACCATTATAAGAATACATCCATGTAGCACCTGACATATCTCTTGATGATGTCTTTGGTAATTCCTGAAGAGAAGCCATTCCAGAAGGAACTGGAGTCCACTCGCTAGTTGAAACATTTGTTAAAGGTGTCGTTCCATTTGTAGGGTCAGTAATCTCGACCTGAATAGCTGACTTAATGGTCTGGGCATTTGTGACATCTGTAGCTGCTCTGGACTGTGCTACGTAACGTGTTACTGCTACTGCTACTACGGCTACGAGAGCAACCATGATAGCGATTACTACGATTAACTCGACAAGGGAGAAACCTTTGTCATTAATCTTCTTTTCTTCTTTTCTCATTTTCATTCTCCTTTGAAATAAACTATTGTAACTATATCAAGAACCGGTCCCTATCTTTCCGGTCTTTGAACTGAATAATTAGAGTGCATCGAGATTCGAGTACATCTTGATCATAGGTCCCATGACGGCTGCAATGAGAAGTACTACCAGACCCGCCATGACAAGGATGATCATAGGCTCAATCGCTGCCATAGCTGTCTCTGTAGCCATCTTTACCTCGTCGTCATAGTAGTCGGCGAGCTTGTTCATCATCTCGTCTGTCTGACCTGTTTCCTCACCTACGGAAATCATGTAGACAACCATCGGAGGGAAAATCGGATGCTTCGCAAGAGAAACAGAAAGCGGAACACCTTTCTTTACATCATCCTCTGCTTCCTCAAGTGCTACCTTGTATGCATAATTGTCGATGACCTTTGATACGATGTGGAGACCATCTGTAATAGAAACGCCTGAATAAATGAGTGTAGCAAGCGTCCTTGAAATGACTGAGCATGCTGTCTTCGCACGAAGCGGTCCAAGGAATGGGAACTTCAGTGCTCTTGTATCCATCCAAAGTCTTCCCTTCGGAGTAGACTTAACGAACATCCTAATCAACACAAATGCTACTATAACGCCAATGATGATGAACCAATAATTCTGTATAAAATGGCTCAGAGCTATCATCATAAGTGTTGCTGGAGGAAGTGTCATATCCATAGACTCGAACATCGTCTCATACGAAGGAATGACCTTTATAAGCATGAATACGATGATTGCAATACATACGACAAGAACAATGACAGGGTAAATAGCAGCCTTCTTTGTCCTTGCCTGTGTATCTGCCACACGGTCGAACTGATCTGCCATCCTGTCGAGTGAGACATCAAGCTTACCAGAAGCCTCACCTGCTTCTACCATGGCGATCATCATCTCTGGGAATGCGTTTCCCTGATGCCTCATTGCCTCACCAAGTGTAAGACCAGCCCTGACATCCTGTTCAAGATCTCCTATCGCCTTTGCCAGTGTCTTATTATCCGCCTGCTTTCCAAGCATCTGGAGAGCCGGAACCAGTGCGACACCTGCATCAAGCATCGAATGGAACTGTCTGCAGAATACCGCAAGTGCATGGGCACTGATGCTTCCCCCTACATTAAACTTAATCTCCCTGTTTAACGCAGAAGCCGTCTGGACATCTGTAGGAAAAAGTCCCTGCTCACGGAGCTGCTGGAGGGCCATTTCCTTTGATTCGGCGACGATATTTCCTGTTTTTTTTGCACCTTTATCTGTCAGTGCGGCATAGGTAAATTCCGCCATAAAAATCTCCTATCTTCTATGACTATCGGTCATTTTGCACAAAAAAATCAAGTACAAATCAATATGAATGTATCTTCTTTGCCATGTCAACGCTGTCATGTGCGAATGTAACGGCAGTATCCTGTGAAATGATGCCTCTCTGGAACAGTTCATAGATGTAGTCGTCCATCTTGACCATTCCTTCCTTCCTCGATGTCTGAATCGTGGATGGAATCTGGAAGGATTTACCTTCACGAATGAGGTTCGAAATAGCTGGATTCCTAAGAAGAACCTCAAAAGCACCGATTCGTCCATGCCCCACTTTTGGCAGAAGCTGCTGTGCAACAATGCCAAGCATGACATTTGCAAACTGTACCCTGACCTGCTGCTGCTGGTGAGGAGGGAATACATCGATGACACGGTCGATCGTATCTGCCGCACTATTCGTATGAAGTGTGGAGAATACCAGATGTCCTGTCTCAGCAGCTCGAATGGCTGTCTCTATCGTCTCAAGGTCTCGCATCTCGCCGACAAGAATAACATCCGGGTCCTCACGGAGGGCAGCCCTGACACCATTCGCATAGCTCATCGTATCGTAGCCGATTTCACGCTGTGTAACGATAGACTTCTGATTCGAATGCAGGTACTCGATAGGATCCTCAAGTGTGATGATGTTCTTCGGATAAGTCCTTGCAATCAGTCCGACAAGCGCTGCAAGCGTCGTAGACTTTCCTGAACCAGTAGCACCTGTGACAAGTACCAGGCCTCTTCTCTTCTTCGTAAGATCGATGACTGACTGTGGAAGGCCAAGCTTCACAGGATCAGGAATCTCTGAAGAAAGGATACGGAGTGCCATCGCATATGCGCCACGGTTTCTGAAGGCATTGAAACGGATACGCGCATAGCCTGGAAGTGAATAAGCAAAATCGAGCTCGCCCATCTCTTTTAGTTCCTTCAGCTGCTTATCTGTAAGCATTACCCTGAGCAGCTGATCCATCTCGTATGGACTATATGCCATGCCTTCCTGCTCTACAAGGTCACCATCAATTCGAAGAACGGTAGGTCCATTTGCTGCGATATGGATATCGGAAGCATTCTGCTCTGTAGCTGCCTCAAGAATATCCATAAGCTTCTTCATTTTGGCAAAATCAGCTTCGCTGAATACTCTCGTACCGCCAGTCTGATCCTTGTCAACAGCAAGACCGCCAATGTCTTCATTACTTACCTTGGTAGCAGCTTCTCTCTCAGCCTTTGCGTGCTTCTCACGAATCTCATCCTCGCTGAGTGAATCTTCATTCTCTTCAGCAGGTTCGTTTTCTTTATTCTCTATTTCTTTAAGGGCTTCAGCCTCAAGTCTCCTGGCTTCTTCCCTTGCCTTTGCATCAGCATCTGCCTTTGCCTTGGCTTCTGCTTCTTCTTTTGCTTTTCTTTCGGCCTCGGCTTTTGCCTTTGCTTCTGCTTCAGCCTTCTCTTTAGCTATTCTGTCTGCTTCGGCCTTTGCCTTCGCTTTTCTTTCAGTCTCTGCTTTCTCGCGAGCAATTCGCTCTGCTTCGGCCTTTTCTCTGGCTATTCGCTCTGCTTCAGCTTTCTCCCTTGCGATTCTTTCAGCTTCTGCTTTTTCTCTTGCTATTCGCTCAGCTTCAGCTTTCTCACGTGCGATTCTTTCAGCTTCTGCTTTCTCTCTTGCGATACGTTCAGCTTCAGCCTTCTCACGTGCTATTCTTTCGGCTTCGGCCTTTTCTCTGGCAATTCGCTCTGCCTCAGCCTTCTCCCTAGCTATTCGCTCAGCTTCAGCCTTTTCACGAGCTATTCGCTCTGCCTCAGCACGTTCCTTTGCACGGCGCTCAGCATCTGCCTTTGCCTGTGCTGCACGAACGTCCGACTGGCTGTTCATATTCATAAGCTGCTGGTCGAGCGGACGGATGACATCATCGGTCTCTGGCTCTGCCTCCGGTGCCGGCTCAATATCCATTGAGAAGGAACCTTCTGATGAATCTGCAGAGCCGAGTGAATCAAAGCTGAAGCTTCCTGAGCTCTCAGTATTACCTGAAGTATCCTCGCTTCCCATATCGAAACTGCCGAAATTGATCTCGCCGGAATCGCTCATGCTTGCATCCTGCTCAGGAGAAACAAGCGTGCTGGCATTTGGATCCTCAATCTCGATCTGGCTCGCCATAAACTTTCCGATAGGTGAAGCTGCAACTGTCTTCGTCTGGCCATTCGATGCAGGTCTCTGGGATGCATTGAATGTATTATCTGTTTTTTTCCTGTTTGTATCTATAGTGAGTCCCACGTCGTTTTGCTCTTTCTTTGACTTTTTTGATTCATCGATCTTTGGTATCTCTACCTCGACCTTTACCTGTTTCGGCTGGTTTTTAGCTGCTTTGCTTTCCGTTTTCGCTGGCGCAGCTTTTGAAGTACTCTCTTCCTTCTCTGTTCCACCGGTATAAACCTTCGGCTCATCCTCCGGAGGCACTTCGAAAATATTGTACTCGCCAACGGAATCAAATTCTCTGCCTGCCTTCTTTGGCGAGCTCGTATCCTCCTTCTTCGGCTTCTCTCCTTCTTCGGAGGATGCCTTTTTCTTTTCTGGAGGAGCTCCGTTCAGTGAATTTTTATATTTTTCACCAAGATAAAGTCCCATTATTTTTGTCCTGAAATAAACCCTTTCGTGCCCAATCGAAGTATGAAACTTTACGAAATATACAACGATATGTCACTTTTGAAATGTATTATAGTGCACTTTTATGAAAAAAGATACACAATTTCGACACACTTTAAAAACTTTGTGCACAATTTACAAAATCTTGCTAAAAATTTCGTTTACTTTTTCAAACTATTCTAGGAAACTATATTTACTCAGATAGTTTCTATGCGGCGTATTTTGTGCTATTTTCTGTCCACTATCAATATATAGTGCTCAAACTAATAAATTTATTTTTTCCAACATTTTAAGCACAATTTTAGCAAAGCCAGCTTAGTTCTCGAATGCGATTCTCTCAGCCTCAACAACTGTCGTGGTACCATTCAGCACAAGCCTTGCTGCATTTCCAGCAAGTGTAATCATGCCTTCCTTCATAGCCTCTTCCTTAATCGCATCGGCATCACCGCCCTTTGCTATTATGGAGCTTAGCTTGTCCGTAACAGTCATAATCTCGTATACACCGATTCGGCCTTTATAGCCATTTCCATTGCATTTGTCACAGCCAACAGGCTTATAAAGCTTACATGGCTTGTCTACTGGAACACCAAGAAGCTTTTTCTCGCTTTCAGATGCTTCATATTCCTGTTTGCAGTATGGACAGAGCTTTCTGACAAGTCGCTGGGCGATGATACCGAAAACAGAATCGGCAATCATGTATGGTGCAATACCCATATCAATGAGTCGTGCAATCGTCTTTGCGGCAGAGTTCGTATGAAGTGTCGATAGAACCAGATGTCCTGTGATAGAAGCACGGACGGCGATTTCGGCAGTCTCCGCGTCTCGGATCTCACCGATCATGATGATGTCCGGATCCTGACGGAGGATTGAACGGAGGGCAGATGCAAAGGTGAGTCCTGCTTTATCATTTGTCTGTACCTGATTGACACCAGGAACATTTGCTTCGACAGGGTCCTCAACGGTGATGATGTTTACGCCCTCTTTATTCAGTTCTGAAAGAACAGTATAAAGCGTCGTAGATTTACCGGAACCAGTAGGACCAGTAACAAGAAGGATTCCATTCGGATTCTTCAGCAAGTGATCAAATTTCTCAAGGTCATCCGGGAAGAAACCAAGCTTTGCCTTCGACCTCTGAAGAGAAGTCTTCTCCTGAAGTCGCATAACGCATTTTTCGCCGTATACCGTAGGGAGCATGGACACACGGATATCATACTCTACATGGTCTACAAATATCGTAGCACGGCCATCCTGCGGTCTTCTCTTTTCAGAAATATCAAGTCCAGACATAATTTTCAGTCTGGCAGTGATGGCTGAAAGCAGCTCATTTGAATAAGAAAACTTTTCATGGAGCACGCCATCGATTCTGAACCTGACACGAACCCTGTCCTCCATGGGCTCCACGTGAATATCAGAAGTTCCCTGACGGGCTGCCTGCTGAAGCATTGTATTTACGAGCTGTACGACAGGTGACTTTTCAAGTTCTTCCTTCTTCTTGTCTGCCTTCTCTTTGTCAAGAAGGTCACCAAATTCGGCACGACGCTCACTGATGAATCTTTCCTCTGCCTTCTTTGACTCGGAAGATGCGAAATATTTATCAATAAGGGCACTTACTTCTGACTTCGTAGCGACAAGAGCCTGCGGCGTTACACCAGATGCAATCTGGAAATCATCCATTGCATTCAGATCCATAGGATCTGACATCACTATGTAAATGAAGGCAAAGCTGTCGGCAACATAATCGATAGGGAAGATGCTGTTCTTCCTGTATACAGAATCCGGGCAGAGATTGATGACCTGCTCATTCACAGGCATGGTCTGCGGATCGTACCTAGGAAGGTCGAGCTGATCTGCAAGAGCATCAGCAATCTGACCCTCTGTGACAAAGCCCATCTTCACGAGCTCTTCGCCGAGCTTTATATTGTCTGTTTTTGACTGCTGGAGTGCCTCACCGACCTGTTCGTCAGTCAGGAGACCGCTATCTATAAGAAAATCTCCAAGCCTTTTTCTAGTTGCTTTCATGTATGGTCACTTTCTATCTTCATATTATATTATTTTTCTATGTAAAATCTTTCATATACGTGACAATCTTGTCTTGCCATCCTTCGCATAGCCGCCCCAGTAGCTGTATATATTATCCTGCTGGGTAAGGTCTCCCGATTCAGCTTTGTCTTTATCAATAGTGTCCGATGGTGCTATATAGATTTCACAATTACCGCTTGCAGAATTCAAAAAATAATACATCACCGCACTATGCTGCTCCAGATTCTGTATACTGAATTCTGTCGATACAATACCAACAGGAAGCTCTGACACTGGCGTTAGCATATCCGTCAGTATGCCTTCGGTTCCGCTGTCTGCTGCGCTCTTTATCTGAGATGCCACATCGTTCGCATTCATCACGTCAATATGTCTTCTCGACACCTCGTAATACTGATAATACGTAGGTGCGATGAATGCCAGGCATAATACCATCAGCAGAATAATGAGCACCCAGTTTCTTTTGTCGTACACGATGGCATTATTGCTGCCTTCTGAATTTATTATTTTTTCAGTTTTATTCATTTTTATCATCAGTGAAAGAAATCTTCTCTCCGGATTTCTAGGTAATATTTACTAAAACCTAAGAAACATTATAAACTTTTTATGTGTATTTTGACAAGTACAATATATATGAAATTTTCGGGAACATATATACAATATTAATGACCCGTCGTCATTCTGTTCCATACATTATTATATGTAAATTTATTTTTTCAAAAAAATATGATGCTGAAACAAAATTCATTTTGCCTTAACATCATAACATATAGGAAAGGCTTTCCCAGTATAATTTCAACATGAGTGCAGCGATAAGCCGGGTTCTGTCGAAGTACGGTCATCTATCTTGATCTGCTGTCGCCAGCAGACTCACGCGGTCTACCTGAAACTCAGCGGGCAGCCTCAACGCTTCGTCTTGACCTTGCTTTGGATGGGGTTTACACTGCCACCTCTGTTACCAGCGGCGCGGTAGGCTCTTACCCTGCCTTTTCACCCTTACCCCGATCAATGGATGTTTTTCCCATCAATAATTTCGTACATTTACGAAAATTCGGGGCGGTATATTTTCTGCTGCACTTTCCCGGGAGTCGCCTCCGCCGGCCGTTAGCCGGCATCCTGCCCTGTAAAGCCCGGACTTTCCTCAGAAGCAATAGCTTCCGCGACCGTATGCTGCACTAGATTTTGAATTATAGCATAATGCGTTTTCTCAGTCAAAATTTTTATATTCTATTCATAAATGCAATGTGGTATACTAATAAGGTTTGCTGAGAAAGTATAATAAATTATTCATAAGAGGGATAAAATGGAGAAACAGAAAAAAACTATTAATGCTAATGAAAATGATGCTGTTCAGGTAAAGACAAAAAAAACAAACAGGCTAAAAAAATATTTTGATGACTACAAGAGGATTTCATTCGAGCCCTATGCGGCAGGTGTATTATTTCTATATTTAATTCATCCTCTGATGAATATTTTCCTTCAGATTTTCTATTGGGCACAGAAAAAAATTCTCTGGACATTCATGAATGACTATATTGAGGTCATTCTTATCGTATCTGCATTATTCTGTTTCATTGGAATCATGTTCCTAATTGAACAGAATCTGAACCACAAAAAAGATCCGGAAAGATATCCCGGAGCTGTGAGAAAGGTTTTCAGAAAAGAATCTTTTGTCTCACTCATCATGTTTCTATGCCTTGCCGCATGGGAATTTATCGCAACGATCGTGACCGTGCTTGACTATGCAGCATTTTTTGAAAATGACTATGGTCACTATGGTTATATATCATATGTACTTTGTTATTTTCTTTGGTTCGGATGTGCAGCTGCAATCAGAAGTGACTCGGTACGAATGAAACTCATGAAGATTGGTGTATGGTGTGCTGCTATAGACGTCGTATGGTCAATAGGCTATTCGCTTTTCCTGAATCTTAATCTGGAAGCTAAATGGTACACGGATTTTGTCTCCATGATGAACATGACAACAAACTGCTACTATCGAGAAAGGCTTTGGAAATTCACAGGTGGATTCGCAAACCAGAACCACTTCGGATATTACATTGCCACCATGGCAGTTGTCTGCGGCGGCATCCTCATGTATGAGAAGACCATGAAAAAGAAAATAATGTATGCTATTCTCCTTGGCATTATCTCTTATGGTTTGACTGCTTGTGACACGACAGGAGCCTGGCTTGCCGCACTTTGCGGATTTATCCTTCTCATCATCGGCGCCAGAGTAAAGGACGGACATTTCAACTGGATGACAGTTTTTGCATTACTAATATTCTGGATCGTGTCTTTCACATCCGATATCTGGCTGCAACACATTACGCCGAGTATTCTCCAGCTTTTTACTGATGTAGGTTCAATTGCAACTGATCCTCAGAATTCTGATAATGCAGGAACACTTCGCTGGGGACTCTGGAGAAAGTCATTTGAACAGCTCATACCAAGAAGTCCAATATTTGGATATGGCGTTCTAAAGTACATTGGAAATGAATCATATATGATTGATAACTCCCCTCACAACGAGGTCATCGAATATGCACTGACCTATGGTCTGCCAGCCGCAATCTTCTATGTTTTCATCGTGTTATTCATATTCTTCAGAGACCTGAAGAACAGGAAGAGCCTTTCCAACGGTGCATTCATTGCAATGGCTGGTGCATTCACGTACTTCGTATCTTCAATGTTTGGCGTTCTCTTCCTTTATACTGCACCATTCTTCTTTATCTTCCTTGGTATGGGAATCTCAGACAAGGAATATCCTGACGGCGTTCTTCCTGCACCGGAAGAGGCTATTAACCAGGAGCTCATCGATGAAGAAGCTAAAAAGAAGGCAGCTGAATACCGGGCGAAACGGGATGCCGCAAACAAGGCTGAAAATGAGGCAAAAGAACTCAATTCAAATGAATCTGAAGCCGCTGCTAAATCTACAGAGAAATAAGTTCTCAGAATGCATATCAATTTTGCTTAAATTTAACAAAAAAAATTGAAATTTAATCAAAAATATTATAAAATATATCTAATTATTTTGTGACAAGCATATTGGCATGATGCAATATTATTATTTTTAATTTTTTGAAAGATTTACTGCATTCTGCCATAGCATTTGCTAAGTTTTGTGACTTAAATATAGAGGGAAAAATGGACTTATCAGGAAAAAAGATACTTATCGCAGATGATTCGATCCTTGCAAGGAAGCAGCTTTCTGACCTCATTTCCGCAAATGGCAGCGGCGCAGAATTCATTATGGCTGCAAACGGAGAAGAAGCCATCACAAAATACCGTGAAGAAAAGGCAGACATCGTATTTCTCGACATCGTGATGCCTGTAAAGGATGGTATTGAGGCGGTCAGAGGCATCAGGGGCATTGATGAGAATGCGCTCATTGTCATCGTTTCATCAGTCGGAACACAAGGCCAGCTGAAGGCCGCTCTCAGCGCCGGTGCAAAGGATTTCATACAGAAGCCGCTTACAAAAGAGCAGGTCACACATGTTCTCAATGCTTATTTAGAAGGAGAATCATGATGCGTATGAATGATCTGCCATACTCCAATATTGCTATAGAAGGGAAATCATGATATGTATGCACAGTTCTTTGGAAGCTTCCTTTTGAGCAAGAAGGCAGTTTCAGCCGAGCAGCTCACAGAAGCGATTTCTCGAATGTCCGATACGCATATCAAGCTCGGCACACTTGCCATGCATAAGGGATATATGACTGCCTCCGAGGTGGATGAGGTATGTTTCCTGCAGACCCGCGAAGACAAGCGTTTTGGCGAGATTGCACTTGAGCGGAATTATCTATTTGATGACCAGCTCGATGACCTTCTGAAATCTCAGAATCCCGACTATCTCCTGCTTGGCCAGTGTCTTGTGGATATGAATGCGCTGTCCTATGAAGACCTTGAATCTCTGATGGTTGAATATCAGGATGAGAATTCGCTTGATGATATTTCTGCATCTGGCGAGAGTCCTGAGAAGACCACGGACATCATCGAGCATTATTTCAAAATTGCTGAAAAGCCTATTACAGAGCATGGTCTCATGTATATGAAGCTCATTTTCAACAATCTCGTGCGCTTCATTGGCGAGGACTTTACTCCTCTGTCACCAATTCAGTGTACAGATTATACTACGAACTATTGCGTGACCCAGGAAATCACAGGACCTCTCAATATCACTTCCCGCATCGATATGACGCCGGAAGTCGCCATCTCTTTTGCATCCCGCTATGCAAAGATGGATTTCAATGTATTCGATGAGTATGTAAAGGCTTCGCTTGAAGATTTCCTGAATCTCCATAATGGAATCTTCCTCGTAAATATGAGCAATACCTACTCTACTGAGCTCACGCTTAATCCACCGCATCATGAAGATGCTGATTTTCTGGCGCTGACAGATGATTCCTTCGTGATCCCGGTGATTTATCCGTTTGGGTCGATTTATCTGCTGCTGACAATCTGATTTTAGACATAAAAAACAGGGCTTCACGCCCTGTTTTTTATCTTATATATTTTCTTTTTTAGATACCCAGGAAGCCCTTGACTGCACTCTCCATCTCATCCTTCTCGATGACGTTGTCATGAAGGACTGGTGCAGACTTGATTTCTTCAATGGCTGGCGGAATGGCAACGCCAGAAACTTCATGAAGCTTATCTGTAAGTTCAAGATCAGTGAGCGAAGCATCATCCTTGTCAAGCGCACGCATTACAGAACGCGTGAACTTGTACGGGCTGGCTGTAGAAGCAATGACTGTCTTTGTATCTTTGTCAGAAGTGTCAGCAACAAACTTTCCATATACTGCAGAAGCAACTGCTGTGTGCGTATCTATGATGTAATCAGCTTCCTTATAGAGACGTCCGATTTCTGCCTCTGTCTCAGCTTCTGTCGCGAAATTGCCATAAAAATCCTTGAGACCCTCTCGCATTTCAGGGGTGACTTCATACTCTCCTGACTCATGCAGGCTCTTCATGAATGCGGCATTCTTCTCAGCGTCATTTCCAGCGATTCTGTAGATCAGTCTCTCGAGATTGCTTGAAATCAGAATATCCATCGACGGAGAAATCGTAAGATGAAACTCACGGTTCTTGTCGTATTTTCCTGTGGTAAAGAAATCATAAAGGACTTTATTATCATTTGATGCGCAGATGAGCTTCTTCACTGGAAGTCCCATGTTTTTAGCATAATATGCAGCAAGGATGTTGCCAAAATTTCCAGTCGGAACGACAACGTTGATCTCCTCGCCATCAGCAATGTCGCCCTTGGCAAGAAGCCTCGTGTATGCATAGACATAATAAACAATCTGCGGAACGAGACGGCCGATATTGATGGAGTTCGCAGATGAAAATCTGAAGCCCTTTCCGAGAAGCTCGCTCTCAAGCGCCTTGTCGTTAAACATCATCTTGACACCGGTCTGGGCCTCGTCGAAATTGCCCTTGATGCCAATGACCTTTACATTGTCGCCCTTCTGGGTAACCATCTGCTTTTCCTGAATCGGGCTGACGCCACCCTTCGGGTAAAATACGACAATTCTCGTACCCGGAACATCAGCAAAACCGGCAAGTGCGGCCTTCCCCGTATCGCCTGAAGTAGCAGTCAGGATGACGATTTCTTCCTTGATGCCATTCTTCTTTGCGGCGGTCGTCATGAGGTGTGGCAGAATCGATAATGCCATATCCTTGAAGGCAATTGTCTTGCCATGGAAAAGCTCGAGATAATATGCGTTTCCAACCTGATGCAGCGGTGCGATTTCTGGAGTGTCAAACTTGCTGTCATATGCGTGCTCGATGCAGTTCTTCAGTTCATCTTCCGTATAATCCGTCAGAAGAAGCTTCATGACTTCGTATGCAACGCCCTTGTAATCAAGCTTTGAAAGTTCTTCAAGGCTCTTGTCAAGTGCCGGCAGATGGTCCGGAACAAAAAGTCCGCCATCCGGTGCCAGTCCCTGAAGGACTGCTTCGGATGCCTTGTATTTCTTACTGCTGTCACGTGTGCTTGAATAGTATACCTCGTCCATTTGTAAATTTTGTCCTCTCAATTAAATAATTATCATAATGTTTATTTCACAAAAAAATTTCATGAATTGCTTTGAAAAAAGATATCTCAAAATATATTTATCTTCCGCAATTCAAATATGCTATGTGCCGCATGAATATTTACAGATTAATGTCATATACAAAATAAAGCATGTAAATTGCAAATTGCAAATTGGCACAATGCTCATTATATGCTATTATTTTAGAGTGTGTCAAGGCGGATTCTTCTGCATTTGAAATATTGCATAATGTGCCAATACAGATTCACTTCATGATAAAGTAATGTAATAAATATGGAAAAAGGTGTTTTTGCTGTAAAAAAGAAAAATGGAGAGGAATATTTCAGAGCCTCAATCACATTTCACTCGAAACATATAAGCCTGGGAAGTTTTGATACTTCTGATGATGCACATAAGGCATATGAAGAGGCTGGCAGAATACTTTACTCAGTCAATGCAGCAAATAATGACCATACTTCGAATGTCAAAAGAAATGCTGATACAAACATAAAAATCAATTTCTCATCAAAAAATGATTCTGTCACTATCAGTAATTTTATTTCAGTAATAAAATATTTGTCTCCTGAAAAGGCGGTTTCTCTTATTAGTTTCAGAGATAATAACATCTATATCAAAACGCCGATTTATCTTAGAAAAGGATATTTTTCTTATTTTCTTTTTGAAAAGAGGCAGCCACGTGAGCTCAAATTTTCAAATGATGACCTCTTCTATTATTCTTCGCACAGGATCCTGGTGCACGATGGGCATCTCTATGTAAATGACTACGGAATGCAGTATGGCATTCTCGCACGATATGGCATAAAGAATTTTGCCGTTGCAGGGCGTGACTATGACTTTGCAAATGGAGATATGGACGATTTCCGCTATGAAAATATTATTATTTTCTCATCTTTCCATGGTGTCATCTGTCACCGCGAAAATGGGCAATTTGTATATGAGACACGAATCAAGATAAACGGAGAATTCCGAATCGGATATTTTGAATCAGAGGAAACCGCCGCGATTGCATATAATAAAGCTGCAGACTTCGCCAAGGCACATGGAATCAAGAAAAATTTTCCGCAGAACTACGTAGATGCCGTCTCAGCGAAGGAATATGCGGAAATCTATACTAATGTCAGGCTGCCGGAGAAATTTTGTAATTATTTTTTATTATAAATACCGGCATCCTGTTCAGCCGTGTTAGTAATTATAGTAAGTTCTCCGCCATCAGCATGTCTTCCGGTGTCGTGACCTTGATGTTTTCATACGAGCCTTCAATGAGCTTTACAGGCACATCTGAATAGCGTTCGACGACCATAGAGTCATCGGTGATCTTGACATGATCTGGGAAAGTACCTGAAGAAATCTCATTGTATAGTTTGGCATAGCATTCTTTCAGAAGCGATGTTTTGAATGTCTGTGGAGTCTGAATCTGCCAGAGCGTCTCACGGTTTGGCGTCGACTTCACAAATGCATTTTCATCTGCGATTTTGATCGTGTCCTTGACAGGCATCGCAGTTACAACTGCATTGTACTTCTGCACCAGAGCAATATTCCGATTGATGATCTGCGGCTCGATAAACGCCCTCGCACCATCATGCACGAGGACATAGTCTGAATCTGTAACTTCTAGAGCATTATGTACTGAATCGTAACGTTCTGCGCCACCGGAAACGATTTTCGTGATTTTTGTGCAGCCAAAGCCGTCGACAAATATATTTATATATTTGTCTTTCTCGCCGTCGGGAACAACAAGAACAATACTATCCACCTTTGATTTCTCAAAAGCGCTTATCGTATAATAAAGCAGCGGCCTGCCCTTCACTTCGATGAGCTGCTTCGGCACGCTCGAGTGCATGCGCCTGCCGGATCCGCCAGCTAGTATTATTGCTGAAAATGTCATTTATTTTTCTCTACTAATATTTCTATAAACAAACTAATAAATACAGAAATTTTCAAGAATTAATATCTTATCATACGTAATGAATGATTTCAGAAAATATGAACACCTAATATTCTAAGAGTTATAGTTTCAGCCCCGGCTCCGCATTCAAAGAATAATCCGAAAAATCCTGCTTCAGATACTGGTAATACGCTGCCGCGCCGATCATTGCTGCATTATCCGTGCAGAGAATCATGTCCGGCCGGTAGAATTTGATGTGGCGCTTCGCACACTCCTCTTCCATCGCTTTCCGAAATGCGCTGTTTGCAGAAACGCCGCCCGCAATGGCGATTCTGTCCTCGCCGAATTCCTCGACGGCGTCCATTGCATGTCCGACAAGAGCAGAAACAACAGCCTTTTGGAAGGATGCTGCAATGTCAGCATTATTCACTGCCTCACCCTTCATCTTCATGGAATTCAAATAATTCAGCACTGCTGACTTCAGCCCGCTGAATGAGAAATCGTATTTCTTGCCTGTGACCTTTGCGACAGGAAACTGGATTGCATTCGCGTCTCCTTCTTTTGCTTTCTCCTGGATTTTCGGGCCGCCCGGGTAGCCTAGACCAATTGCACGGGCGACCTTATCGAAGGCCTCGCCTGCTGCATCATCAACAGACTGACCTAATATCTCGAATTCATTGTAATCAAGTACTCGTGTCAGTGTCGTATGTCCGCCGCTCACGATGAGGCATAAAAATGGCGGCTCAAGGTCAGGATTTGAAATGAAGTTCGCTGCGACATGCCCTGCAATGTGGTTCACGCCTATGAGCGGCTTGTCCTTTGCCCAGGCAATCGCCTTTGCTGCAGAAACCCCAATCAGAAGCGAACCAACAAGACCAGGCCCCTTTGTCACAGCAACAGCATCTATTGTGTCAAAGGTCTCTCCTGCATCTTCAAGTGCCTTCTCAATTACCTGATTAATCCTCTCGATGTGCGCCCTCGAAGCGATTTCCGGTACTACCCCGCCATACAGCGTATGAAGTGGAATCTGCGTCGAGATCACGTTTGACTTCATCTCACGGCCATTTACTACGACAGCTGCAGAGGTCTCATCGCAGGAGCTTTCGATTGCTAATATTTTTATTTTTTCAATATTATTTTCAAACATTTTCTATATTATTTTACAGCCAATCCAAAGTCATGAAAATCATTGCGTATCAGTTGTCTCCAGAATTTCCTGGTGTAATTACAGTTCCAGAATCCAGCGGATTTCCTTCTGAATCGCAGAGTTCAAAGGCGACAATTTTGTAGTTTCCATTATCATCCTTGCGAAGCGCATACTTCTGGTATACCTTTGAGTAGCCGCTGCCCTCAGTGACAAAATAGCTTGCGATGACCGATGCCATATCGCTGCCATCATAAGTATAATATTTCACTTCATCCGAATCACAGACATCGGTCGATGCAATGACCCTGTCATGCTTCGCATAATCTGCAATATCTGCCTTAAGCGCAGTCAGATATGTATCCCTCGGGTTTGCATCAATGAGCTCATCATCCCAGAGCTCACGCGCCTTATCCGCGAGATCTATGACCTGCTCATCCGTAGCATCGTCGTTATAATAAAGCTTCACAATCTTATTGTACCATTTGATAACTGAACGCGGCGTGCCAGGATAATCCTCCTGAAAATCCTTGTTCAAGACCTCATCCATAGCTGTAACCTTTTCTGGCTCGGCCGTCTCCTCATTCGACGTGGTCCTCTTCGAAAGGTAAACATAAAATGAAATAATAAGAACAGCGATAATGCATCCAAAAATCGCTGTACGGATGACTTTTCTCATTTATTCTCCTTCGTCTACGAAATTCAGTTCCTTCTTCAGTCCATCCTTCCCAAGCCTTGACTCAGGGAAAATTTTCTTGACGCCCTTCATATAGCGTTCTCCGTTCATCAGCGCAGGTGAGAAATGCGTGAGCCATAGTTCCTTCACATGCGCTTCTTTCGCAAGTGCCGCAGCCTCCGTGAAAATCATGTGCTTCTTTTTTTTCGCATCTGGAAGCTTTTCGCGCTCACCATACATTCCTTCGCAGATGAAAAGATCAGACTCCTTTGCAGCCTTCACAATATTTTCGCATGGTCTTGTATCTGTCGTGTAGGTAATCTTAAGTCCCCTTCTCGGCGGTCCCATTACCATATCCGGCGTATACGTCTTGTCTCCGTCAGTCACAGTCTCGCCATGCTGGAGTGAATTCCAGTATTCTACGGGAATATTCTGCGCCTTTGCGCCCTCAAGGTCAAAAAGTCCGAGACGCGGAATATAGAGCGAATATCCATAACATGTCACATTGTGGTTCACACGGAAATATGTGATTTCATAGCCATTCAGCTCAAATGTGTCATATTCCTTGTCGAATTCATGCAACTCGATTTCAAAAGGAAGCTGCGGTGCAATAACACGCAGTGCATTGACCACTCTGGTAAGACCTTTAGGTCCAAACATCTTCACAGGGGCAGTTCTGCCGCCATTTCCCATCTCAAGCAAAAGTCCCGGCAGTCCGCTGATATGGTCTGCATGATAATGCGTGAACAGCATCGTATCAATTGAATGCGGCGACATCCCCGCCTTCTTCATCGCAATTTGCGTTCCTTCACCGCAGTCAATCAGAACATCACTGCCATTATATCGAACCATCAGGCTCGTCAAATACCTATTCGGAAGCGGCATCATCCCGCCGGTTCCAAGCAAACATAAATCAAACAAAATAATCTCCCTAAACTATATTATTAACGAACTGCATTACTTTCAATCCAAATATTTCCGCATGAGCACAGCATCTTCCACTGGCTCGTCATAGAAATGTGGTCGCTTCGAAAAGCTTTCAAATCCTTCTTCTTCATAAAATAAAATTGCAGTGCTGTTCGATTCTCTTACCTCTAAATAGATCGACTGGACTGCCTTTTCCTTCAGCCTCTTGTAATATTCCTGCATGAGGCTTTTCCCAATGCCACGCCGCCTGAAATCATCTGAAACAGCAATGCTTGTAAGTTCTGCCTCATCTGCAGCAAAGTAACTCACAAGGTAACCTGCAAGCAAATCATCTGAAGCTTTGCAATCAGTGGCTAAAGCATTATTCATGCCTCTATCAACATTGATTCTATCATCTGAACTGGCCGTAATAAGTATAGTCTGCGGATTTTTCCCTGCCGATTCAAAGTCTCTTATTTTCCAAGATTCCTTTGGAAGTGCATCACCTGAAATCTTTGCACAGGCTTCAAAATCGCTTTCCTGCATATCTTTTATTTCTATCATATCATTTTCCGGCTACCACAGTCCCCGTTTTTTGCACTTGTGGTAGCTACCCGACTGCTCGCGTGCCTTGCGTTCACGCTCTGCCTGCGACATCCGAAGATATTGCGGGCGGAAATCATCTGCGGTGAAAAGTGCTACACTATCAAGTGATGAAATAGACTTGTATGTATTTTCAGCAGAAAGCCTTCCCGAAATACCGTTTTCTCTGAGAAAATCAAGTGCCAGAGCCCCGACAGAAGATGCCCGCTGCCTGTTCAGTGATGCTGGTGCAAATGAAAATGGCACTTTGCAGAATGACTCGATCTTCTCAGAAAATACCGGCACACCATCACCAAGGAAAATCACAGGGTTCCCATTTGAATTGATTTCAGAAATAATATCTTCAATCGGAACAGCGCACTGAGGCTTCTTCATAATCAAGCACATATTTCTATCTATCTGTGAATCTGAATCTTGCAGTTTCACTTTGTCACTTGAAATATCATTAGATTTTTCTGGTGAAGAATCTTTTGTACCAGCTCTGTACCCGTAAATCCCAGTATAAACTTCCCCACGCCTTGCATCCATAAGTGGAACAATATCAGCACTGCTGCCCCACAGATTGTAGGAAAGTCCCATGAGTGTCGGAACAGATACAATTGGAATCCCAAGTGCCATCGCTATGCCCTTTGCAGTCGTGCCGCCAATACGCAGGCCGGTAAAAGAACCCGGGCCGCTTGACACAGCCACAAAATCGATTGTACCCTTGTCAAGTGAAATAAGCCGGCAGAGAGAATCAATCATCGGAAGCAGCGTCTCAGAATGTGTCTTCTTAAAATCTGTTGTGTATTCGCCTAGCAGCACATCATCCTCGATTACCGCACATGATGCCACCAGGCCTGAACTTTCAATTGCTAATATTTTCATAAACTTCTTTATTCATATCAATATTATTGATCTTTTATCACAAATACAAATAATTCTTATTGATTTATTATCACAAATACGAATAATTATTATTGTTAGAATATTTACATTTCTCAGAAAAACAACCTTAGAGAACAAGTTCTCTATGATTGTAACGACTGAAAATGTATTAAAATACAATAGAAATCTTCCTATAGTCCAGCCCCTTCTCAAGATCCTTCTCAATCGTGACCTTGGTCGTATTTGCTGGCAGCAGGTCATCAATATTCTCCGGCCATTCTATCAGACAGACACCGTCAGAATCAAGGTATTCGTCAAAACCAATCTCAAGCATCTCATCCGGATCCGCGATTCTGTACGCATCGAAATGATAAAGCGGCAGACGCCCGGAATGATATTCCTGCACTATCGTAAAGGTCGGGCTCGTAATATCATCATCGATACCGAGTCCCTTTGCAAAGCCTTTTGTAAATACTGTCTTGCCTACTCCAAGATCACCGGAAAGTGCAAATATCTGCCCTGCTGTCGCTTTCTCACCAAAGCTTTTCCCCAGCGCATATGTTTCCTCAAATGAATGTGTTTCGTAAATCATAATATGTCAATTAATTTTTTTGCATGCAACTACCTGTCCAATGTAATAGCTCGCATTTAATCCTGTGAGCTAATAATTCTACCGTTGCTTCAACATCCTTAATCTTTCACGTGGCAGCCTGTCAGCAAAGAATTCTCTCACTCCCCAGACATCATTTCCGCATACGTTTTTTGGCAAAATAAATGCAGAATCACGACCGGTAAAAACATAGAAATATCTGGAAGTTTCCTTCACAAAATACACCTTATCCCAGGAAACGAATTCTATCTTTGGTTTCAAAGCAGAATCATCACGATTATTTTCTGCATTGTCAATATTAGAATTTTCTCCTGCCTTCACATTATCCTTGCCAGCCGATGGCCTCAGCTGTTTTATCCTCACTCCATCATTTGAAAGAAAGAAATCAAATGGCCGCTTGTATTTATCCAGGTTCTGGATCTCTGCCTTTGCCTGCAAAAACATGATCAGTGGAAAATATGCGATGACAATAATCGCCGAAAAAATGTAGAGGACTGAATAAAGCAGTCCGATTTTCCCAAATGTCGCAAATACAATAAATAGCAGCATCAGAAAAAAGACGATTGCCAGAAGCCCCTGAAATGAGTGCATGACCTGGTACATCTTGTACGAAAAAAGGTCTTTTCTTTTTAATTGGATGTGGAACTCAAACGGCAGCATTAACGCTTTTCCTGTAGAAAACAAACAGCAGCAAAGATTTTTTCCTGCGGAACTCAAACAGCAATATTAAGAATCTTCCTGTGAAAATCAGGCTGAAACATTGAGACTCTTCCCATTGTTTAGAATCGAATTCAGGGAGCCCTCATTTGCCCTGTACGGATTGCTGTTTGCAGTTGAAAAAATGTGCGAAACTGATGAAGTATCCGCTCCATTACTAACCGGCGCTGCTATCCTCGTCGTGGTCGTACCGCCACTCACATAGACTCTACCGCACTCCGGGCATACCGCAGTATGGATAGAAACAGAAGCCTGAAGCACGCGCCCGCCTTCCTTCGATGCTTTGGCGTATGCATTGTGCACATGCATGCCTTCGTGGCTTGCAACTGCACCTGCTGCCGCAGAAGGATCAATGTGCGTCGGGGACTTGTAGGAAACATTGCCTTCATTCGAGCCATCGACATATTTCCTGTGCTTGCACGTCTCGCACTCGGCCGGTGATGAGCGGCGGCCAGCCTTTTTCGTAGTCTCCTCGCTCTTGCCATTTTCAAGAGGATTTGCAGCATTCCCATATATTGAATTTGAATATCCACCTATCGAAAGTGCCATTCAATGCTCCTAGTTATTTAATACTATAATCATATTTCCTAACGTCAGTGTAATTATGTTTCTACTTTTATATATTATAGTCTCATTTCACGGAAATTTCAATGTTTTCAAATTTTGCTTACAAAATAATAAAGCCATGAAACTTTTGAATATTATCTTTCGTCATATATAATAGATTCACAAAAATACGTATTTTTGAAGGAGCTCATATGAGTGAGGTAATTGAAAATTCAAAGACTTATGGCTCATCTGGAAATGTCCCACGTGATGAAGTGGAAAAAGCGATTCTTGCATATTACAAGGACATGTACAGACTGGCATACTCATACGTAAGGAATATAGAAGAGGCTGAAGACATCGTGCAGGAAAGCGTATATTCAGCAATGAAGCATGCCGACAGTGTCAAGGATATTGGAAAAATAAAATCTTTTCTTCTATCCGTTGTTGTTCACAAGGCTCTGGATGTCCTTAGAAAAAATGTGAAGGTTGACAGCCTTGATGATAATCCGGAAGCTGAAAATATTGGGATTTCAGATGTCTATGAGGACATTGATCTAAAAAATGCCCTCGATGTCCTAAGTCCTACGGAAAAATCAGTCATAATGCTGAGATTCTTTGAAGACCAGCCACTAAAGGACATTGCCGCAACCCTGAATAAGAACGAAAATACGATAAAAAGTATTCTCTACAGAAGCCTCACGAAGCTCAAAAAAGTACTCGAAAATAATGAGAAAGAAGGCCGCAAAAATGGATGAAAATGAATTACTAAAAAGCCTGAAAAATGACTATGACAACATTGAAATCCCTGATGACCTGCTTTCTAAGGTTCAGGACGCTATATCCGAGTCAAAATCTGGAAATGCGGAGGCAATAATTGGTAAAGAAAAACATGATATGAACAAAATGTTTAGTAATAATAATTCACCAATCAATGCGCGCAAATCCAAGTCAATTTCATCGGATAATGCGGACAAGGTGATCAAGATGAAAAAAGATTCAAAAAATAAGAATGATGCTAATGTAATTGTCAAAGACAAGGACCTCGACAACCTCGTTACAATAAAGAAAAATTCCGGCAGAAGAAAAAGTAATAAGAGATATGGCTGGCTCGCAGTCGCTGCTGCCCTTGCACTTTTTATCATACTTCCAAACACCAGCGCAACGGTAGCGCATGCAATGGAAAGTGTTCCTGTGCTTGGACAGATCGTAAAGGTAATCACAATTCGTGAATATAAGGATGACAATGGCAATGTCAGCGCAGACATCAAGACGCCGGAAGTACAGCAGGATTCAAGCAATAAAAATACAAACACTGCTGACACTATGGACAATTCCCAAGACAGCACTGGTGCTTCATCAAATACGGATTCATCAGTTTCAAACTTAAACACGGAACTTCAGAAATACACAGACGAAATCATCGCCCAGTATGAAAAGGATGCGAAGATCCAGGGAAGCGACGGTCATGAAAATGTCACTACGGATTATACGGTAGTAACAGATAATGACAAGCTCTTCGCCCTGCGCTTCGATACAACCGTCACAATGGCGGATTCTGGACAGACCGTAAAAATATATAATGTTGACAAGCAGTCAGGGAAAATCCTTGCGCTTTCGGACATGTTCCAAAATGGTGCTGACTACACCTCTGTCCTGAAGGAAGAAATTCTGAAGCAGATGAAAGGAAATAATAAAAAGGATGAGAATAATATTTATTTTGCTACTGACCCGGATATGTCAGACGAAATCAATATGGATGATGAAATCTCAAAGGCGAACTTCTATGTAAATAAGGATGGCAATCTCACAATAGTCTTTGACAAAGGCACAGTCGCACCGATGTACATGGGCGTACTGGAATTCACAATAGGAAATGATGCAATAAAGGACATCAAAAGCACGGAATATCTATGAATTATAATAATGGTGCAGCCCCGCATATATCCAATGCAGGTCTGCACCTTTGTATGCAATGGATATTATTTGTCCACTTCATAAAAAATATCTTCTACAGTCGCATCACAGACATGTGCAATTTTCATGGCCAGTTCAAGAGATGGCGAATAATCTCCTCTCTCGATCTGGCTTATTGTCTGCCGGCTTGTGCCGACAAGCGCACCCATTTCTGTCTGATTGATGCCCAGTTTCTTTCTGTATTCTGCTAATCTACTGTATAATGACATTGATGCTCCTTTAATATTATCGAATAATATTTACGCTTCTTTGATATCAGGCAATCCGCCACCTCCTGCAAGATACTTCCTTGCCTGTTCATCAGTAAGACCGAACTTCTTTTTTATATCATCGACTATCTTATCGTATGTAAAACCAAACTCCCTGAGAGTATTTATTCTTTCTTCAATCCTGCCTTCATTACGCCCTTCTGTTCGTCCTTCAGCTCGACCTTCTACTCGACCTTCTACTCGACCCTCATTCTTACTTTTCTTCAATGCTTCTGTATCTGGAAACTTCAAAATCTGTCCACCCATGATTTCATCTACCTCCTTCATGATATTCTCATACTTATTTGCCAGTGCATCTGAAACACTCTTCAAGAGATTGAACACTTCTCTCTTTTCAAATTCTGTGATATCTCCGGTCTTTTCAGCCTCATTCAACCTGCTAATGATGTCCTCATAGGTTTTCCTTAGGCTTGTCAGTTTCTCACTATCGCTGTTTATCTTATCCAGTTTCCCATCATACAAAAATAATGTAAAAGGAAGCAATACATAAAGTTTCTTCTCGAACAGTTCATCTACTGTGTAACGCCTAAATCTAAGTGCCTTCATCCTGTAATCAATTGTCCGGTCTGGGAATTCAATCCTTACAATTGATTCTTCGATGCTGTCGCTTCCCTTCCCTTTCAGATACAATACAGCAACTTCTGGAAGTCGTATGGCTTGTCGTTCTTCTGTTCTTTGTCCAAATACGCTTCCTTTCTATGCATTATATCATCAAAGTGCAGCAATGAAAATAATAATCCGACTAATTTCTGCCACATAATATTTAGGGTGCTATTTCTTGATGACAACTATGCTTTACAAACAGATTATAGTATTGACAATTACACTTGTCAATATAAAGTATAAAAAAAGCATCTCTATCTCAAGATGCTTAATGTGACTTCAAGGTATGATCTAAAAATTCCACGACTTTCCTGCAGAAATTTACAAGTCGCTTTGTCACAATTCCTACATAGTGCCTGGCACTGATGTGGAAGCATTCGCAAGAAATGCCTTTGCAGTTTCAAAAAAAATGGTGCAGCCCCCGCATGTATCCAATGCAGGTCTACACCTTGTAAAAACGATAATAAATCAATTATTTTTCAAAGTCAAGCAATTCTCCGTTTTTTTGAATAACTTTCATGCAATGAATATTTTTTGACTTATCAAATTCTCGACGTATTTTATTAATAGCTTCTTCAGATGGCATTTTACATCTGCGTAAATCTATAATAATATTACGAGACTGTCCAGCAGCGCTTTGCAAAATATTCTGGATAGTATACTTTCCTTTTCCTACAGGAGATTTCATTTCCCAAGATATCCCATTCATGATAATATCCGGCATGCGTAAATATTTAATCTGTGAAGGCGGTATCAATTCTACGTCAGCCCCTAAATCTAAGAAGTATTTTACGGTCTCATATTCATGATCTTCCAAATGAACGCCATTTTGTATTAATGCGCCTTTTACCAATTGTAATATTCCTTACATCTATCTTCTATGAAATTTTGTAGTGGCAAATAGAATTATCTGAAATATCATCACAATAACTAATATGACAAAAATTCCGCTGCATATTATTGCTGTAACTCATAATAATTTCTATATGACTTTACTTATTTTATACTTTCAAATAAAATATAGCATTGACAATTATATTTGTCAATGCTATGTATTAAAAATGCATCTTTATCTCAGGATGCATAATGTAGGTATGGTCTAAAAATTCCACAACTTTCCTGCAGAAATTTACAAGTCGCTTTGTCGCAATTCCTACAAGACGCCTGACACTGATGTGCTTCCAGCACTTCCCTCTGAAACTAATTTTTCCTTATTTGTTCATATAATTTTTCAATTCTATCGTTTAAATCTTTCTCTTTATTTTCATCAATAGGATAATATGCTTTATCGCTACATATAGGAATAACTTCCGCATTACTCTTTATCCCAAGACAGTTTACACATAATGTACCATCTAAGTCATGATTAAGGTATTTTCTTCTAAAATTTGTAAAAGTTTCGTTATTCCACCCATCTACAACAGATTCCTTAGATAAATCAGCAACAACTGTCAGATTCTCAAAATCCTGACAGCAAGTAACCATATAGCCTTCTGCCGTTACATACACATTATTAAAAATCTGACTACACGGATATGTATACGAATATTTATCATTGCCAATAAACAATTTATCTTCTGCTTCGCTTGCAGAACCTCCTCGATTATTCGCATTCATCACCATAAAATCATCAACATATGGTAACACATCTTTTTTTACATCATCAACTTCGTCCAAGGTAGCAGCAGTTGCAATATAAGAAACTGATAGTGCGCACTCCTTTCCTGTCTTTATTTTGGCAAGCTTTCTGTAATCATTAAAATATTTTAAATTCTCGATAACTACATCATATCCATCTACCCCATGAATTAGAGAATAATTTTTTCTCCCCGCATTAATTGAAAATTTAACGCTATCAACACCGGCATCAATTATTTTCTTAGATCTTTCCTCCGTAAGCAAATAACCATTGGTATTAAAAAAGATATACTCATACCCTAAGTCATGTACAAATTGAACATATTTTTCCAGATTATTATTTACAAGCGGCTCCCCTGTAGCACTCAGACAAATTTCACGGGCACCTGCATTGTATGCGTCCTTCACAACATGATAAAAAAGTTTTTCATCAATGCATCCTTTTTTATCAGAACCACGTTGTTTCGCTTGAGGACAAAAAATACATGCATAATTGCATATATTACATATATCAATCTTTATTATTCTAGGAAATTTTGGATAAACAGCCTTGTTACTCAAATCATGCTGCTTTTTTTCATATCTTTCATTTATTTTCATGTTTTTATCTTTCTATTTTTAGGAATTGCATAACATACAGTTTCTGTTGGTGTATATCTGTATTGACGAAAATAAAATGAATATTCATTTGGACAAATATCCTTAATAATATCTAGCAAATGATAATAGTCATCTCGTTTATGATATACACAAATTGCTAAAATAGGCTTATCTTCCTTAATCAATTTTCTTGCACCTACCAAAGCATTTGCTTCTGCACCTTCAATGTCCATTTTTACAATTGTAACAGGATCTTCATCCAATAATAAATCATCTATTGTTATTGCCTTTACTGCATTTCCACCAACATCAGTTATGGTAGATGTTCCTGGATTCTCATCAAAATATAATGTAGTTCTAGTATCCCACGCCGCATAATTAAAGATTTTGCACTTATCGCTCATATTTTGTTTTATTACATATTCATGCAATTTGTTAAAAATATAAGCATCAGCTTCCATACCATAGTACCCAGAACAATTGACAAAATGTTCTGAATATGATTTTAATGTATCACCCGTATATGCTCCAACATCAAGAAGCACGTCTTTTTCCAAAAATTCATACAAAGAATTATCAAAATATTGGTTTTTTTCATCGTCTACAAAATTCTGAAGTTCAAGTAAATATTTTTCATCCTTCGTAATTTTGTAATTCAATAGACAGCAATAAATTCTCCTGGATTTTTCGTCTTCCAAACTCTGAAAAGACCTGTCAAAATCTGCTATATGATCATAAATAAAAGACTTGTCAGTATATTTCAAATCCATGAAAGCAAAATTAAATAACCTGATATTTTCAGACTTTACTCCAAAATCACATAATTCAACCTGTATTTTGTCAAAAGCTGAAGAGCAAACTATGATATGCAAATCTGAACCATATTTTTCAGCTAATTCGTTAGGAGGAATAACCATTAACTTCTGAGATTGATAACTTCTTCCCCATTTTAATTCATTATTATCAGACCACCCTAATAATTTGCGATCCAGATGATTATCTTTTAACAAATGATAAAGTGCCTCACCACCTATACCAGCTCCGAATGCAATAATACCATCACTCTCATCAACAAATTTCAAGCATTCAGAAACCATCCTTTCAGTTCCATCTTCAGAAGAAAGATAATCTATTAATTTCATTTTTATACCTCATATCTAGTAGGTGTAATAAATTCAATTTCCATGCCTTTACGTTTCTTTTGTTTAATAACGTTAGAAAAGTATTGATTCTTTTCTATTGTTCCTGCACCAGTATCCGGCTGTCTTAAATTTTTATCATAATAATTCTCATTGATATCCAAAGTATATCCGTCAAAACCAGCCATAAATACTTTATGAACATTACACTTTTCTAATAGATTTAATGCTATTATTCCAGATGAATCATGTGTAGTTTCATCTACATTTATCCACTTATTGTAATCCAAAACAATAACGCTTCCTCGCCCACCTTTGGAGACATTTGATGTAACAATTGTGCTAACCGTTCCTTTTACAGCCTGGTCATAAGAAGCCCGTCTTGTAGTTAATATATAATCAACCTTAAATGCTGCAAAATTATTAAGTCCAATTGTTATTACTTCATTGGAATTAATAAATTTCTGAATAGCATCCGCATATGTAAGCAATGATTTTCCGGGTGCAATAAGTAATATATCCTTTCTTTGAAATGCTGTCTTCAAATCGGTTACTGCTTGAGTATCATCAATTGCCTTTTTATCATTATATTTTCTATATAGCTCTTCCGCATAATCCTTATCGAAGGATATTTTTTTATCTTCTGCTATCATTGACAAAAGTTCACCAACCTGATCTATTGGCAGCATATGCTTTTCATAAAAATGCTTTGCATATGAAGGTGTACAGTGATTTGCAGATGACAAATAATATTCAACAGAATATCCCCAATAATTTTCTGCTCTTAATAAGTTAACAACTTTATCAATTACATCCAAGATAGGTGGAATATTATATTTCTTTCCATAAAATTCATTTAAATGCTCAAGCAAAAGTTCTGTACAGAGATTACCAGCACCTTTTCCCATACCCATAATTGAACTATCAAGTTGCAAATCTCTATTTGTAGGAAACTGCAAAAGTGCCATAGCATTTGAATATGAAAGCTGTAGATTGTTATGAGAATGAAATCCCAATGTCATCGATGGAATCAAATTATGATCGACAAGATTCAGCATTCTGTTCATATCATTTGGTCTCATCTCACCAAAACTATCGACGATATAAAATCCAGATGCATCGGGAAGTTCTTTATTGACAAGATCTATTAGCTCAAGAAGTTCAGCATCTGAATACCGAAGCGTTATCATTGGCTGAATATAAAACTTATAACCTTTTTCAATTATTTTTCTTCCCAAAGGAATCATATCCTTAAAATTCTTCTTATGAAATGCAAGACGGATACCATCAATACCTTCATCTGTTCTTGGATGAAGGTTATCAACGTTGAACTTTCCATAATCCATCATAGCAACATAAGTAATACCTTCTTTTTTATGCTTAAGGATGCACTTTGGAATAACCTGCTCATTAATATACTGTGTCCGACCAGTCTCCGATCCTTTTTTCTCGTCAATATATCCAAGTTCAATCATTTCAACACCAGAGGCTTCCTGCGCTGCAAGAATCTTCTCCATATATGTCTGACCAAAATTGAAATTATTAACACAGCCTCCATCCCTTAATGTGACATCAAGTACCTTTAACGAATTCATAGTCCCCTCCAATTCATTACATATTAATATTTAATAAAGCCTGAGCTAGATTGAAGTCTTCAGGATTATCAATATCCACTGCCTCTTTAATAGACACTTCTTTAATAAAAGGATTAATACCAATGCGCCTATGATATTTTTCAAAAACTTCCTTGGTAAAAACATATACGCCTGAAGTCTCCTGAAATATCGGTTTCAAGTCCTGAGTCCTTGGTACATTTGTAGCATCAAAATTCAGTGGCACCCCATCCTGCCATAGATAATCCTGAAGTTTTCTTGCACAAAATGATGAATCATACTTTCCAGATTGAACAGCTAAAATGCACTGTTTCATCGTATCAATAGTAATGAATGGTGCTGTTGCATGGGCATAAACATAAATATCAGCATCATTACTTTTCATAAATGTTTCAAAAATCTGTGAAAAGTTTGATGTAGGAAGATCAAGTATTTCAGGACGCTGCATAAAATTTACGCCTTTCGGAAGAAATTCTTGAATCGTAGCATTACTGCAATAAACATTTATGCTGTCTATCAAACCTGTCTCCTTCAGATTATCCAATTCATACTGGAGTAATGGCTTGCTTCCAAGTATCTTTGTGTTCTTTCCAGGAAGCCTTTCATTATTCATTTTTATTGGCATTATCGCAATAGTTTTCATACGGCTCCTTCTAATATCCACTCGATAAAATCTCTTACAGCACCATCCCCACCATTATGATCAGCTACAAAATCAGCAATCTCAAGCACCTGTTTTACAGCATCTTTTGGCGCTCCAACTTTTCCTCCTTCGCTTCTTACCGCATTCATAATTGGAAGATCATTAATATCATCGCCAATATAAGCTACTTTTGGGAGTTCCGTCGTAATAGAAAGCAATTCATCAAGTTTATTTTTTACTCCTTGATGAATCTCTGTAATACCAATTTCCCTGCAGCGATTCTCAACGATTTCAGATTTTCTTCCTGTAATAATAACAGGTATGATGTGATTTGGAATTAGGATATCATGTATTCCGCAGCCATCCTTAATATGAAAGGCTTTCATCATCTCACCATTATTGCCCATATAGATTTTCCCATCGGTCAAGGTACCGTCGACATCCATGACAAGATACTTAATTTTTTGCATGTCTTATTAATGCCTTTCTTAACAATTGAAGAATCTTAATTACTTCTTTACGATAAATAAACATAATAATAGCTACAAATGGAATCTGAAAGAACATATTTATCTTACATATTATCAGAATTGCTTGAATAATTACTATCACCCATGAAAAAATAATTTGTTTTATGCCTGAATATTCAATGTCATCCCTTATTTTTCTTTCTCGAAAATAATAAATAACAGCACTAGATATTGCTGTTGCTATTGCAGCACCCTGCGCCCTCATAAGATAAATAAGCACAAAGTTTAATATTACATTACTTATCGTTCCATAAATTGACGAAATTGCCATCGTTTTAGTATCTTTCTTGGCTGAAAGAATCGGACCAAGAAATCCAGCTGATGCATTAAAAACACTGCTTATCAAAAGAAATGGAACATAAATCCAAGCCTGATAAAATTCTTTTGCATATAATATTCTTGCCATTACTTTTGTAAAGAGTAGTAGTACCGAGCACGCACCAACAATAACTGCATTTAAATGAAAAAATGAATTGCCATAAAATTTTTGATAATTCTTCTCTTGAAATTCCTTAATTGCACTTATTTGCCATGCCTGAATTACAATATTCTGTATTGAAGTAATTATTGTGGGTATTTTATATGATATAGCATAAATTCCATTCGTTTCAACACCGCACATCCAAGTAACAAAATATCTATCAGAAGCACTATTAGCCCACCATCCTATCGATATCATAATCGCAGGAATTGAATAACTAAGCATTTCACTTTGAAGTCTTTTATCAATAATTATACAAAAACTTTTAAATGCACCTGTAATATACAATAAATATAGAGCAGGGATTAGCTGACCAATTATTGATGTAACATAAAATCCCTGTAATCCAAATTTTAATACTAATAGTAATAAAATATTAAGAACTACTGTAATTATGGTACTAAATACGCCTGCAATAGCAATTTCTTTTACCTTCTCCTCACCCTTTGCTAATTGGATGCCAAATTGATAAAAAGAACTTGATATGAAGAATAGTAAAATATAAAAATAATACTGATGATAATCAGGAAATAAATTTAATAAATAAAAAATTAATACAATAATGGAGGCCGGCAAACATCCAATAAGTTCATATTTAATAGCCACACTTTTTACGTCTTCAATATTCTTGTCCTTATCCATTGCAAATCTCATCAGTCCATCAGATATATTTAAGGTAAGAATCGGAATAAGAAGTGAGACTGATGTCGCTGCTAAATCATAAGATCCATATTCTTTTGTTGAAAGTACGCTTGTATATAATGGGACAAGAAAAAAAGACAATATTTTTGAAGAAAATTGTCCAATAGTTAATATTGTAGTATTTTTAAATAAGTATTTATATCTATTATCCATTGTTCTCAAAAATATCTTTAATATCTGAAACTATTTTAATATTACGTAATTTCATTTTCATATTAGGATTGTTAAATAAATTTTCTATCGCATTAACAGAAATCTTTGCTATGCTATTTTTCTGATAATGACAACAAGGAAATAGATAATATGATGTTATTGGATTTTCTATAGATGAATTTATCGTAAGCAAACTTCCAGATGATATCGAAATTAGAATATGATTAGAATAATCGCAACAAAGCTGACAAACTTCCCAAGGCAAATTTGAAACCTTTGCAACATGGATTCCTGCCTTTTCAAAAACATCTCGATTATCTCTTGGATGTTTTTTTATTATCAAATTATCAATTCCAACAATATTTGCAATCTTCTTTATTATCTCAAACTCTCCAATTGGTTCTTCGCCTTCAAAATCATATACACTGCTGAAAAAAATATATTTTTCATTAATATAACAATTCTCTTTTTTTACGTCAAAAACTTTTGTAATGATATTAATAGAGTTATTAGAAAATTGGGGAACTTCTACAGGTGTAAAATTCAATTTATATAATTCTGGGTAGAAGCAGTAAAAATTTCCAATATTATCAATAATATTAGGTTTCCCTAAAAAATGCCTGATTTTAAACAATGTATCCAGAAACCGCCCAAAAGAATGATTTCCTCTTTCGTGAAGTTCAGTATTATAAGAAAGTATTCCTTCTTCAAATCTTGAACACAATAATTTTGAATTATTGTGAACCAATATATTAAAAATAGCGACCGTAGAAAAGGAAATATTAAAATATAATAAATTATCGTAATCTTTGTTCTTAAATAATTGCTCAAATTTGCTATTATGAAATAAAGCAGAAGATAATTTCTTTATTTTCATTTTTCTAGTTTTAGATGCTTCTAATTCTTTACATTCAATAT
>Ga0256404_1001093_pt1 | contig 68010 bp, 57 predicted proteins | sample RumenRJG_01DNA_FD_185990 | JGI IMG/M metagenome (GOLD analysis project Ga0256404, IMG submission 185990) | Bovine rumen microbial communities from Lethbridge, Alberta, Canada - RJG_01 | ecosystem: Host-associated > Mammals > Digestive system > Stomach > Rumen | place: Canada: Alberta | collected... | reverse complement strand
GGGCTGCGACGAGTCAATCTGCAATAGACTTGAACGTCAGTGAAAGCCGGGACTTAAGTCTCAGCTTGGGAACCGAGCCTTATAGGCTGTGTTCAAACCACCCGTTTGACGGGTGGTTTGTGATTTTACCCCCAAGTTTTATTCGATACATTAACCTGTCTGCTGTAAGAATAACGCTTTCCCTTTATTACAACTTCGATAGTGAGAACGTGCAGTCCTTTGTCTGCCTCGTGATCAAATTTGACACTCAAGTCTGACAGCAATTCACCATCCACATAGGCAAAGACCTGTGAGTTTTCACCGAAATCACACTTAGAGCCAAAGATATACTGTTCAAACTGCTCATTTCCATAATCATAGTAAATTAAATCGTCGCTGTCATAATGGGAAAGCAGATAATCATAATCATCGGGCATGTCACCAAATGTTACATCTACGGCTGGCTTCATTGGACCCGGTGTGGTAACGCGGAATGCAAAGAATTTTCCTTTATCGTAATTTTCCAGTCTGAAATACGTTGTAGAGTTTTCGGCTACGAAGGTAAATGAGGTAAATACTTGACCGTATTCTGTATCAGCAGAATCACACGGGCTTACTGGAAGCTCTTTCCCTGCACTGGTGAGAAGTCTGAAATAGCCATCATAGAATTTTTTTGCATCCATAGAGCCGGTTTCAAATTCTGTGCATCTATAATAATCGCAAGGGAATAACTTGTAGAGGGTTCCCGGAACAGTTGAAAGCTTAATCCATTTGTATTCAGAAGTGCCGTCAAGCATGAAGATGTTGTAGCCGCCGTCTGTAAGGTCAAAGCTTTCTGTGTCTGCGAGCACAGCACGCTCAGCTTCGGCAGTATAGTCTGTGAATTTTTCACCAGATTTTCTGGCAAAAATGTTGGAGGAATTTATTCCAAGTTTCCAGTTTTCGACAAAGTTTTCAATTGAATAGCACGGTGTTCCATTTTCAATAATTTCATCGTACTCTGGAGTGTAGCCTGACTCATCATCTGGAGATAACCCATATTCATACCATTGGCTTTCGGTGTCGTCAAAGTTGATGGATTTAATGCCATTACATTCATAGAAAGCCTGACCTTCAATTACCATTACATTGTTTGTGATGTTGAATACAGGCGTTTTCTGCTGACCGCTAAATGCCAGAGCTCTGATTCTTGTTACGCTTTCTGGAGTGGTGTAGCTTTCTGCAGCCTTTCCTGCCGGATAAGCAATGAGAATAGAGCCATCCTTTGAGTAAAGAACGCCGTCAACAGCCTTGAAGTACTCATTGCCTTCTGCAACAAGGATTTCTTTAAGATTAGGTGTATCTTGGAATGCACTGGCGTTAATTTTTTCTACTGAAGCCGGAATTGTAATGCCGGTTATATTTGTTTGATAGAAAGCACCTTTCGGCAATTCCGTGATTCCTGTTGTCTCTGAGAAATCGAGTGCAATATATGCATCGGGATTAGAATGCAAAGCTGTATTTATGACTTCAAACACATTTTCATCAGCTGGCCCGAGCACTTTGATTGTTGCAGGTTTTTTTGCAGACGTGTTTGGAGGAAAAATTTGTTTAATCTTCTCTGCGATTGTATTTTTTGTTGCAAAGTTTTTATCTGAGTTATCAATCCATTTTGCATACACCGTCGTATTTTCTGTGATTTTGCTGATTTCAAACGGCTTCGTGAGTGCTTCGTCTGTGTACCAGCCGGCAAAGCTGTAACCTTCACGTCCATCAAGCTTAATAGACTGTGAATCAGGTGTTACAGTTACCGTACGATTAACTTCTTCACCTTCATAATTTAAGACATAAGTGAGCTGATATACGTCGTTCAAAGAAGTGAGCGTTCTTGTTGCCTTGCTTGTATAACCTGTCGCAATATGAATTATTTCCTGCCATTCTGCCATAATAATGGACATTTCAACAATCGCCCCAGTCGTGGTAGATGGCTTAGTAGATTTTGAATTACTCTCTGTGAAAGTTGCAAGCTTTATACTCATGCGGTATGTTCCAGCGGGAAGGTCAGGAGCACTTACAGTCAATTTGTTATCAGAGGGAGAGAGGGTATTAGCCGTAACATACTGGCCATCAATCGTTTCAATATAAAAAATTCCTTTGGTAACTTTTGAAGCGTTTTTTGTGTCAGCAGAATAGTCCAGAGTAAAGTCAAGGCTGCCTTTTCCTTCACCAAGGTCTTCCACGATAAAGCGGAATGTGAGCGGATTTTCACCTGCTCTCAATTTGGTTGTAACGGTACTGGAAAAGTTTTTAACTTCGCTTTCAGTTTTTAGTATAGCTGAGAGTTTGTAAATGTACTCTTTATCGATATATTCTTCATCAAGAATAATAGTTGCTTTTTGAAGGTCTGCAAGTGTGCCGTATTCTCCTAAAAGTTTCAATTCATCTCCATCAACAGGTGTAACACCAAGTGAAAAATTTGACAGCTCTGAAAGGTCAAGGCTTGGAAATACGGTTCTTGCCGGGTCTTCGATTTTGATTTTGAGTACAGGTTTTTCTGCCTGAACTTCATTTTTTGCAGGCTCTTCCGGCTGGGAAATGTCGCTGCACGAAACTGCCGCAAAAAGGGATGCACACAAGGCAAGTGCAAAGCCAAGTATGCGTGCGGTTTTAAACAATCTAGTTTTTTTCATCATTCTGCCTCCTTACTGCACCTTAATCTGTGCGCTGTAGGAATAATACTTACCGTCTTTTTCGATTTCCAAAGTGAGCAGGTGAGTGCCACGTTTTTTTTCTGATGGATTGAAGGTGAAAGTGTAATCATTCTCGTCGTCTTCATCAGTCTCAGCTGGATTCACGACATGAACGTCGTCAACATACCATTGACGGTTATCGCTTATCCATTCACTTGGAATCTTGAAGATGATAGAGCCGTCTTTCTTTGCTTCTATAATAAGCTCAATGTCCTTCTGTTCGCTGGTAACTACAGCAGAAAGTGAATTTGAAGAACTTGCATTTGAGTTCATGACACGGAAAGCACATGAGCCAGTATCATCATCATCATATGGACGGACGTAGATATATGTTACGCTTCCTCTTGCCGTGAATGTTCCCTTGATAACATCATCTAAATAGTCATCATCAAACTCCCAACTGTTGCCTTCACTGTCATAGACATAGAGCTTGCAGTCTGCCAACTTATCCGGCACTTCAGAAAAGTCTCCGTCTTCACTACTTTCGGAATCACACCAGTTAATTTCGTACTTGGAATCCTTCACTGTTGTAAGCCTGTACCATGCACCCTGAGTTTCTTTTGTAAATGTTGTGACTGTATAATTTCCGCTTGCAATGTACATGCTCTTTGTGTCATATACAGTAGTTTCAGAAATGTCCACGACCTCCCATTTTGCGTAAGCAGTGAAGTTTTCAGTAATGTACGTATATCCATTGATTTTGTTAATACATTCGCTTTCTTTGTACCAGCCTGTTAATGCATAGCCCGGGCGGAAAGGAATCTTTGGTGTTATATCGAAGAAGGAAGATTTAGATTTGCGGGTGGTTTTTACTGTTACATTTTTGCTTCCTTCATAGTTAAAGTTGAATGTTACTGTGCAGGCTACTTCATCAAGAGCTTTTATTTCAGTTACTTTTGTGCTTGTAAGCCCTTCTGCAATGATGACACTTTCATCCCAATACAAGAGCTGTGCTCCGTCTGCATAAAGACAGATTTCAATCTCATGATTTCCTGGATTCAGTTCTTTATTAATGGAGATTTTTTTGTCCTCTGGTACAGGATCTTTATCTACATCCTCATTATCCCAAATAAACTGATTAGGACCAAGATAGACTTCGATATGGCTGACTAAATCAGCATTCGTAGCTTTAGAATAGTCCAGTGTGTAGTCAAGGGTTCCCGTGCTTTCATCGCTTCCGAGCTTGTCTGCATAAAGCTTCATCTTAAGAACATTGTCACCTTCTGTAAGAATCTGAGAACATTCTGCAGAGCAGGAAATATTTTCGTTATCCTTTTTTGTGGCTGTGAGATGGAAAGTGTGTTTGCTGCCAGTTGAAAGGCCTTTTTCTTCCAGATTGATTACGGCATTTTCTAATTCTGCCTTAGAAGTGTAATTTCCAAGCGATTGATTTCCACCTTCTTGAGCTACAGTAAGCTCAAATTTAAATCCTGAGAAATCGTAGTCTGGCAGAACGGTTCTTTCGTCATTTGCAATAGAAACGCGCAGGACAGGTATTTTTTTGTCTGGTGTGTTTTCTGCAGAATCATCTATATTGTTACATGAAACTAGCGTAACAATAGCTGCACCCGCTAAAAGAGTGCGTACAATGCTAAATATTTTCTTTTTCATTTATTCACTCCTTATTTCACTTCAATTTGTGCTGTCCAGGAATAAGTGTTGTTATTGATTTTACACTTGAAACTCAACGTATAAACACCGGGAGCATATTCTGATTTATTAAAGATATATTCCGTATTATTCACTTCAAAATATCTGTCAACATACCATTCACCTTTTACAGGAGCTTCAAAAACGATGCTGTCTTTGTCGACTATCTGTTTAACTTCAATATCACTCATGATTACAGATACAGAAACTGCATTTGCAATTTCTTTTGGCAGCTTCCATTTTGCGTAAAGAGTGATGTTGTCATTTATTGCAGTATTTTCAAAGTCAAATTCACTTCCATCTTCTGTGTACCAGTACATAAAGGTACGTTCGCTTTCGCCTTCGCCTCTTGTCGGGTCAGCAGGCTTTGTGGCTTTTCCGCCGATTTTGATTGTCTGTGCAGGAATTTTGCTTCCGCCGTTTGAGTCAAATGTAACGGTGTAAGCAGGTGTCCATTTTGCAATCAAAGTTTTTGAGCCTGTGATTGCCGTATCAAAGTCAAACTTTGTGTTTTCGCCCTTCAGCGGCTCATACCAGTATTCAAAGACGTATCCTTCCTTTGTCGGATCTGCTGGTTTTGTTGCCTTCTGGTTTACTTCTACCAGCTGTTTTTCAACTTTACTTCCGCCGTCTGTGTTGAATGTAACTGTGTAACCGATAGTCCATTTTGCATAAAGCGTGAGGTTGCCTGTAATAGCTGTAGTAAAGTCAAATTTCTTTGTGCAGGCTTTGTCTGTGTACCAGCCTTCAAAATCCTTGTCTGTATTGGCAGGAATTGGCTTACTTGCATTTGAACCATAAGGAACGATTTGAGCTTTAACAGCCGAGCCGCCGTTTGACTCGAATGTGACTGTATAATTGACAGGCTTCCATTTTGCGTAAAGTGTAAGGTCGCCTGTAATAGCTGTAGTAAAGTCAAAATTCTTTTTGCAGGCTTTGTCTGTGTACCAGCCTTCGAAAGTGTAGTTGTCTTTTTTAGGGTCAGCAGGTTTTTTGACCGTCTTTCCTTTTTCAACATCAACAGATTTCTCTTCACTTCCATTGTTGGCGTTGAATGTTACAGTCCATGCTTCAGCCCACTTTGCATAAAGGGTGATTTCATCTGTAACAGTGTTCTTTGCAAAATCCCATGCAGTTTCAGAAAGAGTAACGCCCTTGTCTTTTGATGTGTACCAGCCCGCAAATATAGATTTTGCTTTAGTTGGGACAGCTGGAGCCGTTACCGTTTTACCGCTTCCAACTTTTGCAGGATTAACTTCACTTCCACCTTTTGAATCGAATGTCACTGTAAAGATTGGAACGTATTTTGCGTAAAGCGTGAGTTTGCCTGTGACTGGCTTTGTGAAGTCGTAGGCTTTTGTAAGTGCTTCATCTGTGTACCAGTCGTCAAAGATTTTTTCGTCCTTTTTAGGGGCATCAGGTTTTTCTACAGTCGAGTTGTAGTCAACTTCTGCGGCATTAATTGGTGAGCCACCGTTTGTTTCGAATGTGACTGTATATTTTACAGGAGTCCATTTTGCATAAAGAGTCGTATCGCCTGAAATTTCTGTGTCAAAGCTGAATTCATGGCTTAATTCTTGATCTGAATACCAGTTTTCGAATGTGTAATGCTCTTTTGCTGGTGTCGCTGGCTTTGTTGCCTTTGTCTTATATTCAACTGGCTGAGCAGTAATTGTATTCCCGCCGTTTGTGTTGAATGTGACCGTATATTTTACAGGAGTCCATTTTGCATAAAGAGTGATATTGCCTGTAATTGCTGTGTCGAAGCTGAATTTTGCAGAAAGTTTGTCGTCTGAATACCAGCCTGCAAAAATGTAGTGCTCTTTTATCGGTGTTTCTGGTTCTGTTGCTTTTTCCCCCTCAATTACTGCCTGAGAAGATGTTTTTGAACTGCTGTTTGTATTGAATGAGACTTCAAAAGACCCTTTTACAACTGCCCATTTTGCATAAATCGTGATGCTTTCTTTGATTTCTGTTTCTGCGAAGTCGAATTCTTTTGAGAATTCTTCGTCTACATACCACCCTTCGAATGTAGAGTTTGCTTTTGCCGGATTTTTTGCCGGTTTTGCAACTTTCTCACCATAATTTACTTTTACTGAATCAAGTTCGCTGCCACCGTTCGTTTCAAATTTTACAGTCAGAACTTTTATGACCCATTTTGCATAAAGTTTTATGTTTTCCGTGAGTTTTGCACTGTCTGATTCAAAATTAAATTCCTGAGTGAGATCAGAGTCCTTGAACCAGCCTGCAAAGTCAAAACCTGTTTTTTCTGGAGCCTTTGGAGCTTCCGCTGTTTTTCCGGCATCGAATGTCAGGTTGTCGATTGAACTTCCTTCGTTTGTCTCAAATGAAATTACGATTTTTACTGTTTCGTCTTCTTTTTTGTTTTCATCCCACTTTGCATAAAGCTTGATGTCTTTTTTTACAGCTGTTTCAAAATCCCATTCGGATTCCAAAGCTTCATCGCTGTACCAGCCTGCAAAAGTGAAACCTTCTTTTGTAGGATCGGCAGGTTTCTCAATTTTTTTGCCGTCTTCGATAGACAGTGCTTCAATTACGCTGCCGCCATTTGTTTCAAACGTAACTGTGTAAGTGTCTGTACTGCTTCCGCCGCTTGAGCCACCGTCTGAGCTACAAGCCGAGGCGAAAAGCACGCTTGCTGCGATGAGCAGAAAACCTAATAGTTTCGCTCTGCTAATAAACTCTTTCATAGAGCTTCTCCTTATAAAACACCGCGTTAGCGGCGTTGCATGGAAGCAACGGAAACGCAAGTTTTCGCCAACGGTGAAAACTTGGCCGTGAAAAAAATACATGGATGTATTTTTTTCATGCTTCCTTTTTTATATATTTCACAGGAGTGTCCAGCAAGAGACATGAATGACCTTATGAGCACTCCGTATGATTTACTGGAAAATAAAAAAAGGGCTGCACACTGACTCCTGAACCTCAGAAAACAATGCGAACCCTTTTGAATTTATATGGAAATAATAGAGAAGAAAGGAGAGGCTAGACTTTTACCCCCCCCAATACATACAAAATAATAGTACTTTTTTAATGCTTGTCACTTTTAAACATCCCTCATATAAGAGTCTATCGCGAAACGAAAAAAAATCAAGTATTTTCTAGAAAAATATTAAAAAAATATAAGAAAATTGTAAGAAAAAACAGAAATATTGAATAATCATTTTCTCTGTGGTAAACTTCTTGCCGATTTTAGGTGCCCGCATAACAGCAACAGTTGGGGGCGGGCCTAACTGGGAACTGGGTGCAAATCCCAGGCAGTGCCGCTACTGTGTTGAAAGATTTTCTTTCTGAGCCAGACACCAGCCTAAGATTTATAAAAATTTTCTTCGATTCAAAGGAGTTTTTCAAATGAACAAATGTTCAAAATTGGTCGCACTCGCCGCTTTGAGTGCAAGCGTTCTTTTTTCATCAGTTTTCACATCATGTGGCAGCACAAAAGTAGCCGCTTCTAACGAAAAAGAGATTCTGGTCGTATCTTTCGGAACAAGCTACAACAATTCACGCGAGCTTACAATCGGTGGAATCGAAGGCGCAATCGCAAAAGCTTTCCCAGATTACAAGGTTGCCCGCGCTTTCACAGCAGACACAATCATTAAAATCCTCAAAGAGCGCGACAATATCACAGTTGATAATGTTGACGAGGCTTTGACTCGCGCCGCAAACGAGGGCGTAAAAACATTGGTCGTTCAGCCAACTCACCTTATGAACGGCTTTGAGTACACAGACTTGCAGAAAATTCTTGCTAAATACGAGAGCAAATTCAGCAAGGTTGTTCTCTCAACACCGCTTCTCACAACAGACGAGGATTTTTCTCGCGTAGCAGACGCAATCACAGCAAAATCAAAGAAATTCGACGACGGCACAACAGCAATCTGTTTCATGGGACACGGAACAGAGGCTGCTTCAAACGGCGTTTATGCAAAAATGCAGGAAGTTCTGGCTTCAAAAGGCTATGCTAACTACTATGTCGGCACAGTTGAGGCTAAACCAAGTGTAGAAGACTTGCTCGCAGCAATTCAGGCAAAAGGCTCATACAAAAAAGTCGTCCTCAATCCGCTCATGGTTGTGGCAGGTGATCATGCAAACAACGACATGGCTGGCGATGAAGACGATTCATGGAAGTCAATCTTCCAGAAAGCCGGCTTCGAAGTCGAGTGCGTTCTTGAAGGTCTTGGTCAGGACGCAACAATCCAGCAGATTTATGTTGACCACGTAAAGGCTTCAATTAACAAATAAAGTTTTGAAACCACAGATTACACAGATGTCACAGATTAAATAGTTCATTTACGAAAAATTGTCGTATAAAAGTCGAGATTTTCGTAATACGGAATTTATAATCGGTGTAATCTGTGTAATCTGTGGTTATTTTTTTAAGGACATTCCCCATGCGAAAATCTATCTTCCTTGCGATAATCTTACAGCTTTCCATTTTCAATTTTCCGTTTTTCGTTTTCTCTCAGGTAGCATCCCTGTCAGAAAGTCTTCCGCCTCAAAAAGTCGGAACAGAAGACATGATTCCTCTGTCTGCCTCAGAAATTCTTGAGGGCGGCTATGAAGTTGAAGTCGAGTCGAGTTCCTCAATGTTCAGAATCGCGAAGGCAATTCTCACTGTAAAAGACGGAGACATGACCGCAAAGCTTACAATGGGCGGGAAAAGCTATTCAAAACTCTTCCTCGGAACTGCCGAAGAAGCAAGCGGGTCAAATGGAAACGGGGAAATTCCTGCAAGTCAGGACGAAAATGGTGCGGTTCTTTTTGAAATTCCAGTTTCTGCGTTAAATTCTTCTATTAAATGTGCCGCATTCAGCAAAAGAAAGGAAAAATGGTACAACCGTGACATTCTTTTTGATGCAGGAAGCCTGCCGGAAGAAAGTCTTTTGATTTATCCCAAAAAACAGGAAAATGTCAGCCTCAAAGACGGAAGATATTTTGTCAATGCTTCACTTACTGGTGGCAGCGGGCGTGCAAAAATCACATCCCCTGTAAAAGTAATCGTGGACGGCGGAAAAGCCTTTGCAATCATCGAGTGGTCAAGTCCGAATTTTGACTACATGAAAGTGAATCACGAACGCTACGACGCAGACATAAAAATTCTGGAGAAGGGCGGAAATTCCACATTCAAAATCCCGGTTTTTGCGTTCGACAAAAAAGTTCCTGTCACTGCAGACACTGTTGCCATGAGCAAAGCCCACGAAATCAATTATTGGCTCCACTTCGATTCAAAATCAGCCAAAAAGACCCGAAAGAAATTTTAGCAAGAAATTTTAATCTTGACAGACAACGATTCGACATTTAAATTTAGTCAATGAGCGAAACAAAAAAACAGAAAATTTTGTGCATTGGAAATGTCTCCGTTGACATAAAAGCATACAGCATGGAAGAAGATACCAGCGAGGCTTACCGTGACGGAACTGTTGATTTGGTTCCGGGCGGCGTTGGTCGCGGAATGGCGATGAATTTATGTCATCTTGGCCTTGATTCATACATTTATTCTGTTGTCGGCGATGACATTTTCGGTGATTTTCTGCGTCATGGAATGCTTTCCGAAGGCGTAAATACCACGCTCCTGCGAAAAATTCCTGGTGAAAGCACATCGCTTTTTTCTGTAATGGCAAGTGCTGGAAGCAGGGCATCTTGCATTTATTCAACACGAATTTTGCGTCATATTGATTTTGAAAGCGACATTACTTCTTTCATTGAGAGCGAGAATATTGAAAGCCTTGCCCTTGATTCAAATCTTTCTTTAGAAACTTTCGAAAAAATCTACAAATACAAAAAATCTCATCCGTCATTATTTATTTTCCAGAACGCGACATCTCCTGACTTGGCGCGCAAAACCCTGCCTTATGTAAGCTTGATTGATCTTTTTGCCTGCAACGAGTTTGAGGCGGAAGCAATTTTGGGCGAAGAGCCGCTCATGGATATTTCCACCGTTCAAAAATTCCGCGCCCTCGGATACAGAGATTTCATCGTAACTTTCGGTGAAAAAGGCGTTTTGGTCGCTGTTGGTGAGGACACTTATATTGAGCCTCCTTACATGCAGGTTCAAGTGGTGGACACAATCGGAGCCGGCGATGCCTTTGCCTCAGGATTTTTGATGGGATTTCTGGAAAAGGAACCTGTCAGAAACTGCATCCGCTACGGTCTCGTCTGCTCAAAAGAAACCCTTCTCACCCGCAGCACAGTCAGCGAAATGCTCAACCGCGAATTCGTGCAGAAATTGGCCGCTGAAAAGTGGTAAAAATACTTGACAGTTTAGCACTATACCTGTATAGTTAAAACAGGGGTTAGGAGTATTTATGAAAAACACCTGTTTGGCATTCTTTTTGATTCCATTGATTTTTATCTCATGTGCAAAGCCACTTTCCAAAAGTGATTCACCGCTTGAGCTTGAAGGTTATTTGTTTAAAAGCTCTCTTCCGCTCAAATATGCCAAAGAATTTAAAATCGATGAATATCACTCAGTTTTTGATTCTTCGGTTACAGAATCTGAGCCAAATATCAAAACGGCTTTTGTCGATCCGGAGAAATCTGCCGAAATTAATCAAAAATCTTCTATATATATGATTACAATTTCTGGCACCGACCGCTATCTTCTTCTTCCAAAAGATTGTACAGTTCCTCAAAATCTTCCTTCAAAAGTTGCCGTAATCCGCACTCCTGTTACAAATGTCTATCTTTGTGCCTCTTCTGCAATGGCTTTGTGGAACCGGCTCGGCTCGCTTGATCCAATAAAATTTTCAGCAGTGCAAAAAAAGGACTGGTATGTTCCCGAAGCCATTCGCGCGATGGAAGAGTCTAAAATCCTTTATGCTGGGAAATATAACGCGCCCGATTTTGAGCTTTTGTTGAAAGAAAAATGCTCGCTTGCAATTGAATCCACGATGATTTATCATACTCCTCAAATCAAAGAAAAACTGGAGTCACTTGGAATCCCAGTTTTTGTGGACAAATCCAGCTACGAAGAAAATCCGCTCGGCCGCATGGAATGGATTAAGCTCTACGGGCTCATGTGCAAAAAGCAAGAGGTAGCCGAAGATTTCTTTCAGGAGCAACTCACAAGAATCGAAACGAATGTTACATCTCAAAATACCATCCCAAAATCTGTAAGTTTCTTCTATATAACTAGCAACGGCATGGTCGTAATTCGTGGAAGCGAAGATTACATCGTAAAGATGATTGAAATGGCAGGCGGAGAATATGCTTTCAAAAATACCCGAAAAAGTTCTTCGCCCTCAGTCACAATATCAATGGAGCAGTTCTATGCCCAATGCGCATCTTCCGACATCCTGATTTACAATTCTTCGATTGACAACACCCTTCACAGCAAAGCTGATCTTCTTTCAAAAAGCCCTCTCTTCGCCGAGTTCAAGGCAGTTCAGGCTGGCGAAATATGGATGACAGGAAAATATCTTTATCAGGCAACCGATAGAATCGGCGATATGATTCTTGATTTACGAAAAATTGTCACAGGCAATACGGAAAAAATGATTTTTTTGGAACGGGTGGAGTAAAATAATTAAAAAGTGCTGGATAAATTTGTAAAAATGCCTTAAAATAATATTGATTACTTTTTAAATGTGCTAAGGAAGGTCTTATGAAAAACAAAAGACACATGTCACTTATGGCAGAAGTTTTGGTCGGTTCTATTGGTTCAATGCTGTTCGTAACAGTTTTTTTGTGTGTTTCGTATATGGTTGTCATGTTGCATGGAATCAAACAGTCTTGCATTAATTCTGTTGGCCAGACAATGGAAACATTGAACAAAGAGGTTTCCGGGATTCTTGGTGAATATGATAATATGGTTGTTGACTTGTCAAATGTAATCACGGCCCTTGACGGTGATCGTGACACCATGAAAAGAGTCATCACGAACATGGGCAAAGGGCTTTCAAGCGATTATCTTCTGTATTATGCCACTGCAGAGCAGATTTGGGATGGGGGCACTTTGATTTCTCACTCAGGTTGGGAAGCACCTTCTGACTTTGACATGCAGTCTCGTCTTTGGCACAAAAATGCCGTAAATAATCAGAATAAAATTTGTTACACTGAACCTTTTAACGATGTAAATACAGGCAAACTCATCGTTACAATCAGCTATCGTGTTCTTGATGACAGCGGGCGTTTAATTGGTGTTTCAGCATTCGACATTGTTCTTGACGGACTTTCACAGGCTGTAAAAAGTATCCGTCTTTCTGAAAACAGCAAAATCAATATTGTAACAAAAGAGGGGCTTTTCCTTACAAATAGCGATTCAAGCGCAATTATGAAAAAAAACTACTTTGATACAGCAGTTTTCAAATCATATTCAAAATCTTCATATCTTGACGGAAGTGCAAAATCTTTCATTGAGGGATCTTCTTTTTACGGCGTACATCCAATCGAAAATACAGATTGGTTCATTGTAGCTGAAGGTCCTGTTTCTGATTTCTCAGGTGAGTCAGTTGCCCAAATCCTCAGCCTGCTTGCGGCACTTCTGATTATTATTGTTTTCATGATTGTGGGAGATATCATTCTTTCCAAGAGAGTTTCAAATTGTTTCAAAGTCATTTCTTCTGGATGTGACTTGATTGCACATGGAGACTTCTCAAAGAAATATCCTGACTTTTTCACAAAAGAGGCTTCGATGCTTTCCGAAGGATTCAACACTTTCTCACAGCGTTTGCAGGGAATTATCGAAAGTATGAAGCAGTCACGAATCTCGCTTGGTCAGGCTGGTGAAAGTCTTAAGAATGGCACACAAGAAACCGCACAGGCAATTGCTCTGATTTCAGACAATACGGGTAAAATGAGTGAAAATCTCCGCACTCAGAATCAAAGCGTTGAACAGACGGCTGGCAGCATCAACAAGATTCTTGCAGGAATTTCTTCACTTGAAAAACTTGTCGGTGAACAGGCAAAATCTGTGCAGGGGGCTTCCAGCGCGGTCGAGCAGATGATTGGAAATATCGGCGAAGTAAACCGAAACGTCGATAAGATGGCAATTTCATTCGGCAAGCTTGAGGCAGATGCTGAGAGTGGTGCAAAAACTCAGGAAGAATTGCAGAATCAGATTAGTGAAATTGAAAATCAGTCGAAACTTTTGAACGAGGCAAACACTGTCATCGCATCAATCGCAGAACAGACAAACCTTCTCGCAATGAATGCGGCGATTGAGGCGGCTCATGCGGGTGAGGCAGGCAAAGGCTTTGCGGTCGTAGCGGACGAAATCCGAAAGCTCTCGGAGACTTCTTCAACACAGTCAAAGACAATCGGCGATCAGCTCAACAGTATTCAGTCTACAATCGGCACTGTTGTTGAGGCAACTCAGCGTGGTGTTCAGGGGTATGCACACCTTGCAAGCGAAATCCATGAGACAGACAATCTTGTTCAGCAGATAAAAGCGGCGATGGCGGAACAGCAAGAAGGTTCGACACAAATCACGGAGGCACTCCACGGAATGAACGACAGCACGACTCAAGTTCAAAAAGCCTCACAGGAAATGAACGCCGACAGCCGTGTAATCATGTCCGAAGTTGGCAACTTGCAGGAAGAGACCCGCGTAATGATGCAGGGCATGGACGAAATGAAAGAAAGCGCGTCAAAAATTGCCCGCACAGGCGAAGCACTTTCAGAAATCTCTACCCTCATGGAAAATTCCATCGTGGAAATCGGTCGTCAGGTAGACCAGTTCCAGGGGTAAAAATACATTTTTTTGATTTTCGCTCAAGAATCAATGAGAGATTGCTGCTGCTTTGCTTGATTTCAAATGGGGATTTTATATAATACATTGGATGATATCAATCTATTCTAGCAAATCTCGCTATCTCTTAATATTCTCCCTTTTCTTGATTCTCCTTGCTTTCGCAAGCATCCTTTCTTTGTGCACGGGAACAATCTCCATCCCGCCCGCCCGCATTTTCGGGATTCTTTTCGGCGGAGAGGGCGGTGCGTTCTCCGTGCAGGAAATCAGCATCATCACAAAAATACGTCTTCCGCGACTGATTATGGCTGGAGTTTTGGGCGGGGCACTCTCGCTTTCTGGATTTTTGCTACAGACTTACTTTCAGAACCCAATCGCAGGGCCTTTCGTGCTTGGTATTTCTTCGGGAGCAAAAATGTGTGTTGCGGCCAGCATGATTTTCTTCCTTAAAAAAAGCATTGCGGTCTCGTCTTTAGGGCTTGTCGGTTCGGCTTTTTTGGGTGCGCTTCTTTCAACATCATTTATCCTGCTTGTTTCTCGCAAAGTCAATCACATTGGCTCGCTTCTGGTTTCTGGAATCATGATTGGCTATGTTACTTCTGCAATCACCGACTTTTTCATTGCGTTTGCCGAAGATTCTGACATCGCAAACTTGCACGGCTGGTCAAAGGGTAGTTTTTCGGGTTTTGATATGGCAGACTGTGTTGTTTGCATCTCAATCATTTTGGCAGCTCTCATCTGTGTTTTCTTGCTCGCAAAGCCAATCGGCGCATATCTCATGGGCGAAACTTATGCGCGCACGATGGGCGTGAACACAAAAATTTTCCGTCCGGTCCTAATTCTTCTTTCTAGCGTGCTTTCTGCTACGGTCACGGCGTTTGCAGGCCCTGTTTCGTTCGTGGGAATTGCGGTTCCGTTCTTGGTCAAGCAGCTTTTACGCACCGCAAAACCTCTTGTCGTTATTCCGGCTTCTTTTTTGGGCGGGGCCGTTTTCTGCATCTTCTGTGATTTGATTGCGCGAAGTTTATTCTCGCCGCTTGAACTGAGCATAAGCACAGTCACATCATTCTTTGGTGCCCCTATCGTAATTTTTATGATTATACGCCGAAGGAAGGGTGAGCGATAATATTCTTTGTAATGACACACTGGTTTGTATTCGGTATAATTATTTACTGAAAATTTCATAATCATTTCTTGGAGGAAAAAATGAAAAAGATTATGCTTTTCGCGATGATGGCAGTTTCACTCTGTTTCTTTGGATGCAACAAAAAAGCAGCAAGCAAAACAACTCTCCGCATCGCAATGGTTACAGACTCTGGTGATATTACTGACCAGTCTTTCAACCAGACAACTTATCAGGCATGTAAGGATTATGCTGATTCTGCCAAGCTTGATTTCCAGTATTACAAACCGGCTGGCGACTCAACAGCTGACCGAATCGCTTCAATTGATGCCGCTTATCAGGACGGATACAATGTAATCGTTCTTCCAGGCTTCTTGTTTGGAGAGGCAATTACAAAAGTTGCAAAAGATTATTCTGATGCAAAATTCATCGGCCTTGACATCAGCAAAGGTGATTTGGGTGGAAGCGAAGTTCCTTCAAACGTTTTCTGTGCGGTTTATGCCGAGGAAATTCCTGGATTCTTTGCTGGTTACGCAGCTGTAAAAGAAGGTTATCGCCATCTCGGTTTCTTGGGCGGCATGGCTGTTCCTGCTGTAATTCGCTTTGGATTCGGTTTCGTTCAGGGCGCAAACAAAGCTGCAGAAGAGCTTGGTGTTGCTAACGATGTTACAGTTGAGTATGTTTACGGCGGTCAGTTCTACGGTGATCAGACAATCACAGCTACAATGGACGGCTGGTATAAAAATCGTGGTGTAGAGGTTGTTTTCGCTTGTGGTGGCGGTATCTGGACTTCAGCTTGTGAGGCTGCTGCAAAAGTTAACGGCAAGGTAATTGGTGTTGATGTCGATCAGACTGCTCAGATTAACAGCTACGGCGAGGGAATGCACGTTACTTCTGCAATGAAGGGCTTGGGTGCTACTGTAAACGCTGTCCTTACAGCAATTCAGAACAACAGCTGGGATACTTATGCAGGCCAGGTTTCTTCTCTCGGACTCGTTTCTGGTTCAGATCTTTCTGCAAACTATGTTGGTCTCCCAGTTAACACATGGTCAATGAAGAATTTCACAGTTTCTGATTATCAGAAGCTCGTTACAGAAGTTTATTCAAAATCTATCAAAATTTCAGATTCAATCGATGCTCTTCCTGCTGTTTCTATTAAGGTAAACACATATCAGAACATCAAATAAATCGCTTTTTAATTTCTGATTTTATTAACATGGCGTGAATCTTTTTAGGGTTCACGCTTTTTTATTTCCGCGTACATTAAAATAATTTTTGCGAATTAATAATTTTACAGGCTTCTTTTCTTTTAAATTTCGGTTATAATGAAATGATAGGATTTTTATATGAGCGATGAATACATTATTGAGATGCTGCATATCACCAAGCGGTTCCCGGGAATCGTTGCGAATGATGATATAACTTTGCAGTTAAAGAAAGGTGAGATTCATGCCCTGCTTGGCGAAAATGGCGCGGGCAAGTCAACCTTAATGAGCGTTCTTTTTGGTCTTTATCAGCCGGAAGAGGGCGAAATCCGCAAGAATGGACAGAAAGTTCAAATCAGAAATCCAAATGATGCTACCGCCCTTCATATCGGCATGGTGCACCAGCACTTCAAGCTTGTTGAAGTGTTTACAGTCCTTGATAATATTATTCTTGGCTGCGAAACAATGAAGCATGGTCTGGTTGATCGTGAAAGCGCCCGCAAGAGAGTCGTTTCTCTCAGTAATAATTATGGTCTTCAGATTGACCCTGATGCCAAAATCGAGGATATCACAGTGGGAATGCAGCAGCGTGTCGAAATCCTCAAAATGCTTTATCGCAACAATGACATCCTTATTTTTGATGAGCCGACGGCTGTTCTTACACCACAGGAAATTAAAGAATTGATGAATGTCATGAAGCTTCTTGCCAAAGAGGGCAAATCAATTCTTTTTATCACTCACAAGCTTAATGAAATTATGGAAGTTGCCGATCGCTGCTCAGTTTTGTGCAAAGGTCGCTATATCGGTACGGTAAACATTTCAGAGACAAATAAAGAAGAGCTCAGCCGGATGATGGTTGGTCGTGACGTTCAGTTCACCGTTCAGAAAAAGCCTTCGGTGCCTGGCAAAGTTATTCTTGACGTACAGCATCTTTGTGTAGAAAGCAAACTCCACAAAATGCTTGCTGTAAACGACGTAAGTCTTCAGGTTCATGCCGGAGAAATCGTCTGTATCGCCGGAATCGACGGTAACGGTCAGTCAGAATTCATTCAGGGGCTGACAGGTCTTGAAAAAATCGTTCAAAATCACAACACAAAAATCCTGCTTGATGGCACGGATATAACCAAAAAATCAATCCGCGATAAAAGCATTGCGGGCTTAAGCCATGTTCCGGAAGATCGCCACAAGCACGGTCTTGTTCTTGATTACACTCTAGAACAGAACATGGTCCTGCAGCGTTACTGGTCACAGGAATTCCAGCATTTTACATTCATCAAAAATAAAGCCGTTTCAGAATATTCTCAAAAATTGATTGATGCTTTTGACGTAAGAAGCGGGCAGGGCAACAAAACAATCGCTCGCTCTATGTCCGGCGGTAATCAGCAGAAGGCAATCGTAGCTCGCGAGCTTTCAAAGGATCACAAACTTTTGATTGCAGTTCAGCCTACCCGTGGCCTTGACGTGGGCGCAATTGAGTATCTTCACAAAGCAATTATTGCTGACCGTGATGCTGGAAAGGCCGTCCTGCTTGTTTCATATGAGCTTGAAGAAGTTTTGAACCTCAGTGACCGCATTCTTGTAATGTACGAGGGTGAAATCGTAGGTGAGCTTGATCCAAAAACAACTGCACCAGAAGAGCTTGGTTTGTATATGGCAGGTGCAAAACGTCAGAAACAAAATCAGGAGATTGCACAATGAGACTAAAAAAAATCTTCGTAAGTGAGGCATTCCGTTCAATTATGGCGGCCGTCTTATGTTCAATAATTGGAATCATCGTCGGGTTCATAATTCTTTTGATTATCAACGCTGAGCACGCTCCCAAAGCAATTAGCGTAATTCTCAAAAACTTTCTATATTATAGAAACGGAGGCAAGCAACTTTACTACTTCGGTCAAACTCTGGTAAAATCAGTTCCCCTGATTTTGTGTGGAATCGGTGTTCTTTTCGCTTACAAATCTGGTCTTTTTAATATAGGTATTGCAGGTCAGTATTGTATCGGAATCGGCATTTCCTTGTGGGCAGCCCTCGCATTTCATCTTCCGTGGTTTGTTTGCATTCTTCTTGCCATGCTCAGTGCTGCATTATGGGCTTGCATCGCAGGTCTTTTAAAAGCTTTTTGCAATGTGAACGAAGTAATTGCCGGAATTATGCTCAACTGGATTTCTCTTTATCTGGTAAATGTGCTTCTTCAGAACGAAATCACAATGAATATTTCACGTTCGGAGACTTATTCAATTGCTGAGCGTTCTCCTCAGTCAATGATTCCTACTTTAGGGCTTGGTTCAATTTTTCATGACAATCCTTATGTTTCAATCGCAATTCCAGTTACAATTATCGTTGCGGTTGTAATTCATATTGTTCTGTCAAAAACTACAATCGGATATGAGCTTCGTGCGACGGGTCTCAACAAACACGCCGCAAAATATGCCGGCATGAAGGATAAAAAGAACATCGTACTCACAATGGCTCTTTCCGGTGCGATTGCAGGGCTTGCGGCCGCATTGTATTACCTTACCGATATTCAGCCGTGGAAGACAGCTTCTGTTGTTCCGGGAATGGGCTTTAACGGTATCGCGGTTGCTTTCCTTGGCGGGCTCAATCCAATCGGCGTAATTTTTGCAGGATTTTTCATTCAGCATATCACTCAGGGCGGCAGTTTTATCGATACCAAATATTTTAACCCTCAGATTGCCGACTTGATTTCTTCGATAATCATTTATTCATGTGCATTCATGTTCCTTTTAAAAACTTTGATTTCTAAACTCATAGGGGAGAAACGAAAATGCTGTTAGTTCAGTACACGTTGATTTATGCTTCTGTCCTGATTTTTGTCGCTTTTGGCGGAATGTTCTGTGAACGAAGCGGTACCATCAACCTCGGTCTTGAGGGTGTAATGGTTATGGGAGCTTTGGGCGGTGCTTTCGTGCTTCATGCTCTTTCTCCAAATCTTCCTGGTTTTGTGATTGTTTTTCTGACTTTACTTGTGAGCGTTATTTTTGGAATGTTGTATTCGCTTTTGCTTGCAGTTGCGGCCATTAATTTTAAGGCAGACCAGACTTTGGTCGGTACGGCCATGAACATGCTTGCAACGGCTGCGGCAGTCGTTATCGTAAAGGCGTACAATAACGCACAGTCGGCAGGTCAGAATCCTTCTGCAATCATTGACTATATCCAGACTCGCAAAGTTTTTTTGATTAAAGCGTTCGGCTCTGAATTCAACATCTACATGATTCTCACGATTTTTCTGATTATCGCTGCTTACATAATTCTTTTCAAAACAAGATTCGGACTCAGACTCATGGCTTGTGGCGAATTCCCGCAGGCGGCCGACAGTGCAGGAATCAATGTTTACAAAATGCGGTATGCAGGCGTTCTGCTTTCAGGATTTTGTGGTGGAATTGGTGGCGTAATTTATATCACGGCTGCAAATTCCCAGTGGGATTTTATGTACGGAGTCGCTGGTGCAGGATTTTTGGCCCTTGCCGTCATGATTTTTGGTCAGTGGAATCCACTCCGAATTGCTGCCAGCGCCGTTCTTTTTGGTGCATTCCGTGCGGTGGCCGACACATATTCTGCTTTCGACGTGCTCACGCATCTTGTTCCGGGCGATATGTATAAAATGCTTCCGTATATTATTTCGCTTGTAGTGCTTGCGTTCACATCCAAAAAATCCCGCGCTCCAAAAGCAGAGGGAATTCCGTATGACAAAAGCACGCGGTAGGTTTTATCAAAAGTAACTGATTTTTTAAATGCTGGAATTTAAGAATCTCTCCGTTGGTTATGACAAAACGCCTCTTCAAAAACAATTTTCTCTTCAAGTCGAGAAGGGCGAGATTCTTACGCTCATCGGGCCGAACGGTTCTGGTAAGTCCACGCTTATTAAAACTTTGATTAAAGAGCTTTCTCCTGTCGAAGGGGCCGTTTTTCTTGATGGAAAGAATTTAACTGATTATTCTCTCAAAAAATTGTCCAGGCAGGTTTCGGCTCTGCTCACAGTTCCAATAAAGCCGGAGTTGATGACTTGCCGTGATGTGGTCAGTTCCGGCCGTTATCCGTTCACAGGTCGATTCGCAGTTCTTAAAGATGAAGATGAAAAAAAGATTGATGAGGCGATTTCGCTTGTTCAGGCGCAGGATTATGCTCACAAAGACTTTATGAAGGTTAGTGACGGCCAAAAACAGCGGATAATGTTTGCGCGTGCCTTATGCCAGAACCCAAAGGTTTTGGTTTTGGATGAACCGACAAGCTATCTGGATATAAAATGGCGGCTTGAACTTCTCAAAATCCTCCAAAAACTGAGCGTACAGGGTGTGACGATAATTGCTTCCATGCACGAAGTTGATCTTGCGCTTAAAATTTCTCATCGTGTTCTGTGCATCGGGCCTGAAGAAATCACCGAGCTTTCCCAGAACGAAGACAAGTGTAAAAATCAGATTTGCGCGCTCTACAATCTTTCGGAGCAGGATTACGCCGAAACATTTTACGCTGGTCTGGTAAAGCAATTTTGTAGAAAGGGGGAAGTCTCCCCCTCGCTCCAAAGCAAAGCTTTTCCGCTACCCCCTCTACGGGGAGACCCCGTAACGCCCCCAAAAGAGTGCGGCTCAGGCACGGTTCAGACACAGCCTTCACCGAGAGTCGCTCAAAAATCGTCTCACGACTTTTGCCAGCTGCGCCATTGCTCCTTACCAATCATGGTGCAGGGCACAATGTCCAGCGCAGGAAAATCTTTCCTGGTGGCGGGGTTGTGCCGAATTTTCAAGCAGGACGGATTTTCTGTCGCACCCTTCAAATCTCAGAACATGGCCCTTAATTCTTTTGTCACGAATGAAGGACTTGAAATGGGGCGCGCTCAGGTGATGCAGGCGGAAGCTGCCGGGGTAGAGCCGAGCGTGCTCATGAACCCGATTCTGCTCAAACCTAACAGCGACACGGGAAGCCAGGTTATCGTGAACGGTGAAGTTTTGGGCGACATGGGGGCAAAAGATTATTTTGCATACAAAAAAAATCTCGTGCCTCACATCATGAAAGCATATAATCAGCTTGCGAGTGAGCATCAGATTATCGTGATTGAAGGGGCTGGAAGCCCGGCCGAAATTAATCTCAAAGAAAACGACATCGTGAACATGGGCATGGCAAAAATGGCGGACAGTCCCGTGATTTTGGTTGCGGACATTGACCGTGGAGGTGTTTTTGCCCAGATTTTGGGAACAATTGAGCTTCTTACGCCAGAAGAGCGAAACCGCGTAAAAGGATTTGTTATCAATAAATTCCGTGGTGATAAATCAATTTTGGACAGCGGAATCCGAATGCTCGAAGAAAAAACTGGCATTCCGTGTGTCGGAACGCTTCCATATATGAAAATTCAGCTTGATGACGAAGATTCACTGTCTACAAATTTGCACATATTAACACAATTTCGAGATAAAAAGGACGAAATTCAACTAGCGGTCGTTCGTTTGCCGCATATTTCTAACTTTACGGATTTCATTCCGCTTCAAAACCTGACAAACGTTAATTTGTATTATGTGTCAGACGCCAAAGATTTTGGAACACCAGACGGCATAATCATTCCAGGAACAAAAAACACGCCTGATGATTTACAGTGGCTTAAAGATTCCGGGCTTGCAGAACTAATCCAATCCGAAGCCAAGAAAGGCACACCTGTCGCAGGAATTTGTGGCGGATTCCAGATGCTCGGAGAAAAGTTGGAAACGGAAAGTGGAAAGCGGAAAGCGGAAAGCGGGGGTATGGATAGGGAAGCCGTTTCTGCCGAGGAAAGTTTTGCTTCTGGGGGAGTTTCTTCTGGACTTTCGTTGCTGCCGGTTTCTACGATGTTTTCTTCTCAGAAAACTCGCACTCGTGTTACTGGAAAAGTTTTGAAAGTGGAAAGCGGGTCTGTTTCCGGGGAAGTTGTTCCTATCGGGGAAGGACTTTTTTCTGGGGTGGTTTCTGTTGACGGTGAATCAATTTTCTCGTCGCTTGCAGGACTTCCTGTATCGGGATATGAGATTCACATGGGGCAGACAGAGTTTGCCAGCGGGGCGGATAAGGCTTATTTTTCTCAGATTACGGATTCTGTTTCTGGCGAGACTAAGTTTGATGGGGCTGTTTCGGGCAATGTTTTCGGCACTTATATTCACGGGCTTTTCGACGAAACTGAATTCTGCAACAAATTTATAGAAATCCTTGCAGGGCGAAAGGGAATTTCTTCAGAAAAATGGTCACAAATTATCAACGCTGGCGAAAAATCTTCAGATGACATAAAAATGTCTTCTCGTTCTATTCAGGATTTTAAGGAATCGCAATACAATCTTCTTGCCGAAACGCTTCGAAAACATCTCGACATGAAGAAAATTTATGAAATCATGGGGACTAGAGAATCTTCTTGAGCGGGCGGGCAACAATCGTAATCATTGGACCGAGCAAAATCGACATCAGGATTGAACCGAGGATGGAGCCTTGAATTCCGTTCGGATTCAAGGCTCCGGCAATGACACCGAGTCCCACCGCGCTAAAATCGAACGCAATTCTTATGATGATAAACGGAACTTTCTTGAACCAGTTGCTTAAAATGTTTGGGATTGCGTCATAAGGCGAAACTCCCATCTTTGCGTTGATGTAAATTGCTGCCACGAGAGCGAACAAAAGCAGTGCAAGCGCAAAAATTCCAATGCGGAGGGCAAAATTTCCTTCTGAAAGTACTATGTTAAAGCCGGTGTTTTTCCAAATCCAGCGGCAGAAGTCGATTGTGTAGCCGATTACAACCATATTCGTGATAGTTCCGAGACCAATCATCTCCACGCCAAAAAGAATCGTAAAAACGAGCATAATCAGATAGACTGAAACCTGCGTTCTCCCCATGCTCCAGCCAAAAAGGGCGGCGATATTCTGATTCATGAAGCTTGCGGGATCGGTTCCCCAGCCAATTTCCATGAGAATAGAGACAAAAACGCCCATCAAAATAATGCTTGGAAGCATAAAAGAGAGCCTTTTCCCAAAATTAGGAACAAAAATCTGTTTTAGTGAAAATTTCATACTATAATAATACACGAGAATTTGAATTTTTGTTAGTGCAAACAGTCTTAGAACTAAAGTTCCATCTTTATAGCAGAAAAGTCGATTACAAAAATCTTCCAAAAATGTAGAATAAACTGATTTTTGGCAACGAGGCCGTTCTGATTTTTTCAGGACGGCTTTTTTTTGTTTAGGGGGAAAAATGAAACTTACACCCAGAGAAACTGAAAAACTCTTGCTTTCGTATGCTGGTTTTGTGGCGGAGAGGCGGAAAGAGCGTGGTTTGAAGCTCAATTATGTGGAGGCGGTGGCTTATATTTCTTCGGCTTTGATGGAAAAGGCCCGTGACGGAAAATCTGTGACCCAGCTCATGCAGGAAGGCGCGAAACTTTTGACGACCGCAGATGTTATGGAAGGCGTGGCTGATATGATAAATGAAGTTCAGGTTGAGGCAACTTTCCCAGACGGAACAAAACTCGTTACGGTTCACAATCCGATTCGGGAAGCAGAATGATTTTTTGGAGGGCTTATGAAAATCGGTGAAATAATTTCCTGCAACAAAGCGATTGAATTGAACCTTGGGCGAAAGACGATTCAGCTTGATGTGACGAATAAGGGCGACAGGCCGGTTCAGGTCGGCTCTCATTTTCATTTTTATGAAGTGAACAAAATGCTTTCTTTTGACAGAAAGGCGGCTTTTGGCTTTAAGCTTGATATTCCTTCGGGCATGTCGGTTCGCTTTGAGCCGGGCGAGACGAAGACTGTTCAGCTTTGCTCTTTTGGCGGAAAATCTGAAATTTACGGACTGAACAATCTCACTTGCGGAAAGGCAATTTAAGGGGGAAGCAAAATGAGTTACACGATTGACGGAAAAAAATACGCGCTGATGTACGGCCCGACTACCGACGACAAAATCAGGCTTGCTGACACAAATCTTCTGATTCAGATTGAAAAGGACTTTACGGTTTACGGCGACGAAGCAAAATTCGGTGGCGGAAAGACTCTTCGCGACGGAATGGGGCAGTCGGTGAACACCACGAGGGAAGGCGGCGACTTGGACTTGGTAATCACAAATTGTGTAATTCTTGATTATACAGGAATTTACAAGGCTGATATCGGAATCAAAGACGGAAAAATCGCTGGAATCGGAAAGGCCGGAAATCCTGACACGATGGACGGCGTAACTTTGGGAATGACTGTGGGAGCTTCCACTGAGGCTCTTGCGGGCGAGGGCTTGATTTTAACGGCGGGCGGAATCGACACTCATATTCATTTTATTTCGCCTGAGCAGGTCGAGACAGCCCTTTGTTCCGGAGTCACAACGATGATTGGCGGTGGAACTGGCCCTTGTGATGGAACTAATGCAACGACTTGCACGCCCGGAAAATGGAATCTTGAAATGATGCTAAAGGCGGCGGAAGATTTTCCGATGAACATTGGATATCTCGGAAAAGGAAACTGCTCGAACAAAACGGCTCAGAGCGAGCTTGTGGCCCAGATTAAGGCTGGGGCTTGCGGCCTAAAAATCCACGAGGACTGGGGAACCACACCTGCCGCTATTGATGCCGCGCTTACGATTGCCGACCTCTACGATGTTCAGGTTTGTATTCACACTGACACTTTGAACGAGGCTGGTTGTGTTGAGGACACTCTTAAAGCAATCAATGGCCGGACTATTCACACTTATCATACGGAAGGAGCGGGAGGCGGGCACGCGCCGGATATTCTCAAAGTGGCGGGGCATGAAAATGTAATCCCTGCCTCAACGAACCCGACAATGCCTTTTACGGTTAACACGCTGGACGAGCACCTGGATATGCTCATGGTATGCCATCACCTGGACAATAAAATTGCCGAGGATGTTGCATTTGCCGACAGCCGAATCAGGCCTGAGACGATTGCCGCAGAGGATGTTCTTCACGACATGGGAGCTTTGAGCATTATGTCGAGCGACTCTCAGGCGATGGGGCGAGTTGGCGAAGTAATTACCCGAACATGGCAGACGGCCCACAAAATGAAGGAAGAGCGCGGGCATCTTGAAGCAGATTCATGCAGAAAAACGGAGGATTCGGGCGATTCCTTAGAAAACGACAATTTCCGTGCAAAACGTTATGTTTCAAAATACACGATAAATCCTGCGATTGCGCACGGAATTTCTGAATATGTCGGCTCGGTCGAAGTCGGTAAGATGGCGGATCTGGTTTTATGGAACCCAGCATTTTTTGGCGCAAAGCCAGACATCGTGATTAAGGGCGGGGCGGTTGTTCTTTCAAAAATGGGCGACTCAAATGCTTCGATTCCGACTTGCCAGCCTGTTTACTATCGGAATATGTTCGGTTTTTACGGAAAGGCAAAATATTTTACCTGCGCGACATTTCTTTCCCAGGCGGCGATTGAAGAGAAATTGCCGGAAAAACTGGGGCTTGAAAAAATCTGCCTGCCTGTAAAAAACTGCCGTAAAATCGGTAAAAAAGACATGAAATTCAATGATGCGCTTCCAAAAATCGATGTTGACCCGGAAAACTATCATGTCACGGCGGACGGAGAGATGATTGTGAGCAAGGCCGCAAGTTCCCTTCCGCTTACACAGCGATATTTCTTGTTCTAGACAAGGAGAAAGACATGATTTGTGAAAAGATTCTTGGAAAAATAAGTGACCCTCAATTTTCTGGCAAAATGATTGATTATGTTGATTTTGAATGGCACGAAACCTATTCAAAACTGCACCGGAAGACTTCCAGGGCTGGTCGAGATGTTGCAATCAGCCTGGACGATTCGATTTTAAAGATTGGAATTAAGCCGGGCGACGTTCTTGGTCTTGATTCTGACGGAACCGTGATTGCAGCTGATGTTCTTCCGGTGGAAATTCTCAGCGTGAAAGTTGGAAATCCGGCTTTCTTTAACGGAGCGAAAGTGGCTTACGAAATCGGAAATTGCCATGCACCGCTATTTTTTGGAAAATCTGACTCGGAACTTGTCACGATTTATACGGAGCCGATGGAACGACTTTTAAAAGGACTTGCTTCCGGCGGATATTCAGTTGAAGTCGAAAAGCGGACGGAAAAACTTGATTTTTCAAAACAGATTTCTTCGATAGTCGGACATTCGCATCACCACGGTGAGCATCATTCCGAAGAACATCACCATGAGCATTGATTTTTTCGAGCTTTTGCAGCTGAACGACGCGACCTTTCCGATTGGAAGCTACACTCATTCGTGGGGGCTTGAAACTTTCGTTCAAAAAGGAATCATTCGCGATTCACAAACGGCAGAAAGTTATTTTCGCTCGGAACTTGAATCAAATTTTTTGACAAATGATTTTTTGTGTGCAAGGCTTTCGTATGAAGCGGCAGAAAAATCAGACTGGAACGAAATCCAAGAAATCGACGAAATCTACAATGCATCCAAAAATGCAAAAGAAATCCGCGAAGGAAGTAAAAAACTTGCGACAAGATTCATAAAAACTGTGAGTCTGTGGGGCAGAGCGGAAAACTTGGAAAGCACGGTCGAAAATCAAGCTGGAAATCGCTCAGAAAATCCGTACATTCCGAATCATTTTCCTGTGGCTTACGGCTCGCACTGCGCGCTCTCAAAAATCAGCGAGGAAGAAGCTTTAAAGGCATTTTTGTACAGCCAGATTTCGGCAAGGGTTGTGACGGCTGTAAAACTCGTTCCGCTTTCGCAAAGTGAGGGGCAGAAAATCCTGCACTCGCTTTTTACGTTATTCGGGGAGATTTTAGAAAAAGTCATGCGTCTTTCGAAGGATGACCTGTGCCGCTCCAGTCCGCAGAGCGAGATTCTTTCGATGGAACATGAATTCTTATATACACGATTGTATATGAGTTGACTATATATTAAAACACAGCAATTTTAGCTTAGCAAATTGATGCAAAAACAAGCGTAGGTGGGGTTATGGCACGAATCCACTTTGTGCGTGCGAGCGAAGCGAGTCAGATACCAATTACGCACAACCGTGGATTCTAGTGCCATGTTCCCGCCGAGAGCTTGTTTTTGAAGCAGCAAGTTAATTTTAAATTGCTATGATTTAACAGGAGGCATTATGAAATTCACAAAAATCGGTGTGGCGGGGCCTGTTGGGTCTGGAAAGACAGCTTTGGTTGAGGCTTTGACCCGCCGGCTTGCTTCAAAATATTCGATTGGCGTTATCACGAACGACATTTACACAAAAGAAGACGCGGAATTTTTGGCCGCACATTCAGTGCTTCCAAAAGAGCGGATTCTTGGCGTTGAAACAGGCGGCTGCCCTCACACCGCAATCCGCGAGGACGCTTCGATGAACCTTGAGGCCGTTGACGAGCTTCGAGCGCGCTTTCCCGACATTGAACTCATGTTCATTGAGAGTGGCGGCGACAATCTTTCGGCAACATTCAGCCCGGAACTTGTGGACGCGACGATTTTCGTAATTGATGTGAGCGAGGGCGACAAAATCCCGCGAAAAGGCGGACCGGGAATCATGAGGAGCAATCTTCTTGTCATAAATAAAATCGACCTTGCTCCTTATGTGGGAGCAAGCCTTGAAGTGATGGCGCGGGATTCAAAAAAGATGCGGGGAGAAAAGCCTTTTGTGTTCACGAACATACGCACTGGAGAAGGAATTGACGAAGTGATTGCGTTTCTGGACAGAAATGTGTTCTTTACGGATTTGACAGAATCTAGTCATTCCGAATTTAGTTCGGAATCTTGATATGAACCAGTTCGGAAAAGTCTCCCGGTTTGAACTCACAGCCGCCCACTCAAAAAACGGCACGACTTTCATAAAAGACAGTTTTTTCACTTCTCCATTTAAAATCATGAAGCCCTTCCAAAAAGAAGACGGCGGAATCACGGTCTTCCAGCAATCCGCCTCTCCGGGAATTCTTGCGGGCGACGCTCAGAAACACAACATAATAGTAGAAAAAGGAGCGAATCTTGAAATCGTGAGCCAGTCTTTCGAGAAAATCTTCAAAATGGAAGAAGGCGAAAAGGCCGAACGAAAAATTTCTGCAAGTGTGGGCGAGGGCGGAACTTTGATTTACGCTCCCAATCCCTGCATTCCATTTGCGAAGAGCAATTTTGTTTCAAGCACGAAGATTTCTCTTTCAGCGGGGGCGAAACTGATTTACGAGGACTGCATTTGTGCCGGCAGGGTTGCCTGTGGCGAAGTCTTTGATTTTAGGGCCTACAAGAATCTGATTGAAATCCGCCGTGAAGAAAAATTGATTTTCCGCGAGAACAACTTTTTTGAGGGCGGAGAAAAGAAAAATCTTTTGCAAAGCAAAGTGAGCTTTGGAGAGTTCACACATTCGGGCACAATGCTGATTTTCGGATTCGAGAAAACTGTTAGGGAAGTGCGGGAGATTTTGGGACTGGAAGAAAAGCTTTTGTACACGGAAGAGTATCGGCGTAAAGCCTGCGGGGTAGGGAAAAATCCAAGCGCAAACGAGAAAATCTTAATCGAAGCAAGCGAAACTGACTCCGGGGATATTGTCGTGCGGGTGCTGGGGAAGGGTGCGCAGAAGATACAGGGGGTGTTTTCTGTGCTGAAAGAAAAGCTTTAAAATACATGATGTACTTTTTGGGATTTCAACAAAATTGCAAAAAATACATCATGTATTTTCTTTGTCAGCGAAAAAGAAGCAAATTCCCATCACCCAATTGCCATCTTAGCCTGAATCGCCTGGGAATCTGCGTCTTTTGTAAAGCCGCTCAGCGTGATTTCGCCTTTGTCCATTACGTAATAACGGTTGCTCACCGAAAGAACGAAGTCCAGGTACTGCTCGACAATCAGAATTGTGATTCCAAGCTCCTTGTTCACTCGCTCAATGGCGGTGGCTATGTCTTCGATGATTGACGGCTGGATTCCTTCGGTCGGCTCGTCCAGAATCAAAAGTTTTGGGTGGCTCACGAGTGCCCTTGCGATTGCGAGCTGCTGCTGCTGTCCGCCGCTCAGATTTCCGCCTTTTCGGTTCATGAAGGTCTTTATAATCGGGAAAAGTTCAAAGATTTCCTCGCCGATTTCGCCTTTTCCGCCTGAAACTTGCAATCCGAGCTCCAGATTTTCTGCCACTGTAAGCTGGGGAAAAATTTCCCGGCCTTGCGGAACGTAGCCGATTCCGAGGGCTGCACGTTCGTAGGTCTTTTTGCCGATGATTTCTTTTCCGTCAAGAAGAATGCTTCCTTCGGGCGTTTTGACCATTCCCATTATGCTTTTTAGTGTTGTGCTTTTTCCAACACCGTTTCGTCCGACAAGGCACACGATTTCGCCTTTTGGAACGCTCATAGAAAGCGATGGAATTATCCGGCTTTCTCCGTAATATGAACTGAGATTTTTGATTTCTAACATTTCTTCGTGCCTCCTGTACTCCCTTCTGATTAGAGGTTTTCGGAAACTTCAGTTTTCCGAAAACTAACTTTAGTAATCGCTACTCCGCAAGGCTTTAGCCTGAGGAGTTGTCAGCACTAAGAGAAAACTAACAGAGTTTTCTCTCAGTGCTATTATGCCACGCCGCTCTTGTGGAATTTTCCGCGTCCGAGGTAAACTGCCTTTACTTTTTCGTCCGCAAGGACTTGTGCCGCACTTCCTTCAGTCAGGATTTTTCCTTCGTGCATCACGGTCACTGTGTCGGCGACGGCTTTAACGAATTCCATATCGTGCTCCACAACAATGACCGCATACTGTCTGGCGATTTTTTTGATAATTTCGCCTGTTTTTTCGGTCTCGGCTTTTCCCATGCCCGCAACTGGCTCGTCAAGAAGAACGACCGCCGGTTCCTGCACCAAAAGCATTCCGATTTCAAGCCACTGTTTTTGTCCGTGTGAAAGGGAAGCTGCCTTTTCGTCTTTTTTTTCTGTGAGCGAGATAAAATCCAGAATCATTTCAATCCGTTTCTTTTGTTTTTCGGAAATTCTAAAGAGCAGGGAAGAAATCACATTCTTCTGGCCTTTGAGGGAAATTTCCATGTTTTCCCAGACGGTAAGGCTCGTAAAGACCGAAGGAGCCTGAAATTTCCGACCGATTCCTTCATTCACTATGTCCGCCTCACGCATTTTTGTTAAATCCATGTTCGTGTACTGTCTCAAACCAACATCGATGCCACCGTGATAGATGATTTTTCCGTTTGAGGGCTTGGTTTTTCCGCAGATGATGTCGAGAAGCGTAGTCTTTCCTGCACCGTTCGGACCGATGAAAAAGTGCACTTTGTTCGGCATGATTTTTGTGTTCACATCGCTCAAAGCCTTGAATCCATCGAATTCAACTGAAATATCGTTGATTTCGATGACCGGCGTAATTTTTGAATTATTATCGCTCATTTTTTGCCCCCTTTGCTTTCTTGATTAAATTTTTGACATCGACGCAGATTCCCATAACGCCGCGTGGAAGGAAGAGTACGACCAGAACGAAAATTGCTCCGATGAAGTACGACCAGATTTCCGGGAAGTTCTCGCTGATTAAAGTTTTTGTGATGTTTACAAGGAATGCGCCCAGAACCGCACCGATTAAATTTCCCCGTCCGCCCACGGCAACCCAGATCGCCATGTCGATTGAATTGGAAATGCTCATTTCTGACGGTGAGATAATTCCGCTGAAAGGAACGAAGAGGGCTCCTGCAATTCCTGTGAAAACCGCGCTCAGGCTGTAAACGAAGGTCTTGTAGTTTGCTACCTGATAGCCGGAAAACCTAGTCCTGTTTTCGCCGTCACGGATTGCAACGAGGACTTTTCCGCATCTTGTCCGCATGACCCAGGAGAATAGGGCGTAAGTCAGAATCAAGACCGCCAGTGCGACATAGTACCAGATGTATTTCGTGGTTTTGCCTGCAATTGGCAGTCCGAAAAGCGTTGTAAAGTCTGTGATTCCGTTTGTGCCGCCTGTGTATTCCTGAAGGCCGACAAAAAGCGTGACGAAAACCAGGGCGAGTGCCTGAGAAAGAATTGAAAAATAAACGCCCTTGATTCTGTTTGTGAATGTGAGAAGTCCAAGCAGGAAAGCGAGCAAGGCCGGAACCATAATGACCATGAAAATCGTGGTGGAAGGAGTTTTGTAAAAATCCCAGAACCACGGAAGAGTTGTTCTGCCGCTCCAGCTCATAAAGTCGGGGAGTGAAGAACCGCTTGCAACGAGCTTTAAGTACATTCCGAAGCCGTATCCGCCAAGACCGAAGAAAACGCCGTGCCCCAAGCTCAGAATGCCTGTGTGACCCCAAATTAAATCAAGGGAAAGAGCGACAATCGCATAAGTGATGTATTTTCCGACCAGACTCACTCGGAACGGAGAAAGAAAAAGCGGAAGCAGAGCAACAATCATCATTATTGCGGCGAATGCAAGATTTTTCTGTCTGAAAGTGAGGCCTTCGATTGTCGGCGTGCTTTCTGACTCGTCAAGACTTCGCGAGCGAATGGTGAACAAGCCCTGCGGCCGCTTTTGGAGGAACATAATTACGAGGAAGAGAACGATTGCCTTTGCGATGTTTGCCGAAGTTCCGAACTGAATCGCGGCATTGCTCATTCCGATTAAGAGTGCGCCCGCAATAGATCCGGCAAGTTTGCCAACGCCACCAAGAACGACGACCATGAATGTATCGACGATATAGTTTTGTCCGAGCGAAGAGCCGACCGGTCCCAAAAGACAGAGCGCCGCACCCGCAACTCCCGCAAGGCCTGAGCCGATTGCAAAAGTGAGAGTGTCAATCCGGTTTGTGTGGATTCCAAGGCACTGAGCCATAGAACGGTTCTGCATGGTAGCCCGGACTTTTTTTCCGTAAGAAGTTTTGTACATCAAGAGGTACATTAAAAGAAGACAAAATGCCACGAGCAGGATGATGAAAAGTCGTTTGTAAGTCATAATCACGCCCGCGACTTCAAAATTTCCGTTCAAAACAGAAGGTGCAGAGACGTTGACGTTCGGTGCTCCAAAAACTGAACGAGCAAGCTGCTGCAAAACAAGACTCACGCCCCAGGTTGCAAGAAGCGAATCAGTTTCGCGGCCATAAAGCCGTTTGATGACAAGCTGTTCAAGTGCCGCTCCGAATCCTGCTGAAACAAAAAACGATACTAGAATCGCTACAGGATAATACAAATCAAAAGCTGAAGCGGGCAGAAATCGAATAAAAAAATTCTGCACAAGGAAAGTGCTGTATGCGCCAATCATAATGAACTCACCATGAGCCATATTGATGACGCGCATAAGTCCAAAAGTTATAGAAAGTCCCAGTGCCGCCAAAAGTAGAATTGAACTGAGACTAATACCGTTAAACAAAATCGTAAAAAATGTATTCATAAAATTTTTTCACAAAACAAAATTCACTGGCATATACAAAAACAGACTACCAGCAGTGAACGCGTCACTAAAACTCAAGGTTGTCAAAGGTTGCCACACAGATTCGATTTTGCTACGCAAAATCATACTTTAAAAATTCTAAAACTGAGATTCCGTAGGAATCTCGAATCCGTGTGGCATACATGGGGGTACGGGGGCGAAGCCCCTGTAGAGTGGGGTGCGGGCGCCGGTTCAGGCACAGCCTTCACCGAGACTCGCCTAGAAAGTCGTCTCACGACTTTCTTCGCCTGTCGGCGACCGGCTCACTAGGGGAGAGACTTCTCCCCTAAAAAACTTTCCGTTTAATTACAAACCTTTTGCCCAGTCGTAGGTTGAGAGGTATGGATCAGGCTTTACGGCACCACTTGTTGCCCAAACTTCATCGATCAGGCCTGTCTCGTTGATTTTTCCGATTCGGACTGGCTTGTAGATGTGCTGGTTTGCTCCGTCGAGTGTTACCTTGCCTTCTGGTGCGTCGAATGTGAGGCCCTTTGCTGCGGCCTTAACTTTTTCGACGTCGAACGAGCCAGCTTTTTCGGCAGCCATTGCCCACAAGTACACTCCGATGTAACCGGCTTCAATTGGATCGTCCGTAACTCTCTTTTCACCGTAAGATGCCTTGTAAGCGGCAACGAAAGCGTCATTCTGGGCAGTTTTTGTTGTCTGGTAGTAGTTCCATGCAACATAGTGACCTTTGAGGTTTTCGATTCCAACGCCACCAACTTCTTCCTCCGCAATTGAGAAACTCATTACCGGAATTGAGTCGGCTGTGATTCCTGCGTCAGTAAGCTGCTTGAAGAATGCGACGTTTGAGTCACCGTTAAGCGTATTGATGATACAATCTGGCTTTGCAGACTGAATCTTACTTACGATTGTCGCAAAATCAGTGTGTCCCATCGGTGTGTATTCTTCACCGGCAACCGAGCCTCCAATATTTGCCAGCTGTGCCTTGATGATTTTGTTTGCCGTTCGCGGGAAGACATAATCGCTTCCTACGAGGAACATATTTTTTCCGAATTTGTCTGCGCAGAATTCAACTGCAGGAACTGCCTGCTGGTTTGGAGCGGCACCCATGTACATGATGTTCGGGCTTGCTTCCATTCCTTCATACTGAACCGGATACCAAAGAAGTGCGCCAGTTTCTTCGACAACCGGCTTTACTGCCTTTCGTGAAGCACTTGTCCAGCAGCCGAAGATTGTCGCGACTTTATTGTTCTGAATCAATTTCCGTGCCTTCTCAGCGAAAATCTGTGGTTCGCTCGCACCGTCTTCCTGAACGACTTCAATCAGTTTCCCAAGAACGCCGCCTTTTGAGTTGATTTCCTTGATTGCGAGCATTTCAGCATCACGGACAGAAGTTTCTGAGATTGCCATAGTTCCGCTCAGAGAATGTAAGATTCCGACTTTGACGGTCTTTGACTCTTCTTTTTTCTCGCAAGAAGAGAGGGTGAGTGTGCCCAAAACAGCACCGGCCGCCAGAACAGTTGTGATGATTCCGTTAATTGTCTTTTTCATAATTTTCCTCCAAGATTTATAAAAAAAAATGGAGTCCGCTTTCTTTGCCAGCACAAGAAAACAGACGCCATTGTCTTTATTATTTTAAATTTGTTTTTTATTGATTTAACTTTATGCAAATGCCGCGAATAAAAAATCCACCGCAAACATAAGCACGGTTCCGAGAAGCATTTTAGCAATGTCTCCAAGGATTTTTTTGCCGCTTTTTCCATTTTTCTTTGAGATTTTTGCTTCCAATATACTCAAAATTCCCCAGGCAGCCGTAACCACAATTGCCATTGAAACGCCGACAGTTGCCATCTCATGAAGCATTTCCCTGGTATCCACAGGATTTTTCATCGCGGTGAGGAAGGGCGGATAAAACACGACTTCACCATGATAAACATGCTCAATCGCAAGCAGAAAACTTCCTCCGTAAAGCATTTTTTCAAGATTTCCGAGCCGGGCTTTGATTACTGAATCTGCATTCTTTTTGAACGCCATTTTTTTTGCAACTGTAAGAACAACCGCTTCACCGAGCGGAACCAAAAAACAAGCCATGTTGCCTCCAAAACAAAAAAAGGAGCCCCGACCTGCTGATCGAAGCTCCTTTGCTAAGTGATGCCAAAACTATAACGGCCAAAAGATTTTGTGTCAATTTGGCTTTTTTCAACTTTAGTTCTAACAGAAAAAGCTATTTTTTTCGTAAAAACACTTTAACAGTTTTCAAAAAAATGTAAAATAAAGGCACATTTCCTATTCAGATGGCAACGAAGTCGTTTTGGAGCAATCCAGAACGGCTTTTTTTTGTTTTCCACTGATTAGCATAAAATTTGGAGGCAATCATGAAAGATGAAATTAACAAAGATTCTATACACGAAATATTGAAAGAAATCAAACGCCTCGAAAATATGATTTGTGACCTTTTAAATGTCAATGAAAATAGCAGCGACATGAGCCAATACCTGGATAAAGCGGCAAAAAATTTTTCGCTTTCAGACCGAGAATTCGATGTCTTAAAGCTTATTGCCGACGGTCGTTCAAACAATGAAATCAGCGAGCAGATAGAAGTCAGCGTTTCAACCGTAAAAAAACATATCTACAATATTTTCAACAAGGCAGGCGTAAATTCACGGACTCAACTGTTGAATCTCGTGTTCAGTCTTGCCGAACCCAGGTTATAAAAACATTTATACATCTCCGATAAAAACATATTGCATAAAATATAATTGCGTGTTAAGATAGACTAACTTCAGGGCGGGGTGAGATTCCCCACCGGCTGTAAGCGCATTGCGTAAGCCAGCGAGCTGTTTTCAGCATGATACGGTGCAAATCCGTAGCCGACGGTAAGTGGCAGGTCCACAAAGTCCGGATGAAAGAAGTAAAACTTTGTCGCACAAGCGGCGTTTTATTCTTTGCTCTTTCGCCCTGTTGAAGGAGCTTTTTTTATGTCTTTTAATTACAACACAATCGAAGAAGCTGTTGCCGACCTTCGCGCAGGCAAAATCATTCTGGTTTCAGACGACGAAAACCGCGAGAACGAGGGCGACATGATTTGTGCCGCAGAATTTGCCACTCAGGAAAACGTGAACATGATGGCAAGTCACGCAAAGGGGCTCATTTGTATGCCGATGAGCGAGGCACTTGCCCACAAACTCGGCCTTTATCCCATGGTTGCCGAAAATACCGACAATCACGAGACGGCTTTCACTGTTTCAATCGACCACATTTCCACCACAACAGGAATTTCCGCAAAAGAGAGGGCAATCACCACACAAAAATGCGTTGACCCGGCATCTCTTCCCACAGATTTCCGCCGTCCTGGTCACAACTTCCCGCTGATTGCAAAAAAAGGCGGCGTTCTTGTACGAAATGGTCACACAGAGGCAACGGTTGACCTGTGCCGTCTGGCAGGGCTCAAAGAGTGCGGTCTTTGCTGCGAAATCATGGACGACGACGGAACAATGATGCGCGGTCAGAAATTGCAGGAAATGGCAAAAAAATTCGGCTTCAAATACATAACAATCAAGGCATTGCAGGATTATCTCCGCGTAAACGAAAAGCATGTAATCCGCGAGGCAAAGGCCAAAATGCCAACGGAGTACGGCGAGTTTGACATCTACGGTTACATAAACGACATCACTGGCGAGCATCACGTTGCTCTGGTCAAAGGTGACTTGGGTGACGGCGAGAATGTTTTGTGCCGTGTTCATTCCGAGTGCCTCACGGGCGATGTTTTTGGAAGCCGAAGATGCGATTGTGGTCCTCAGCTCCAGGCAGCGATGAAGCGCGTGAACGACGAGGGGCGGGGAGTAATCCTTTACATGAGGCAGGAAGGCCGCGGAATCGGTTTGATCAACAAGCTCAAAGCCTACAAATTGCAGGAAGAAGGCCTGGACACCGTTGAGGCAAATATCAAGCTTGGTTTTAAGCCTGATTTGCGTGAATATTGGATTGGCGCACAGATTTTGCGTGATTTGGGCTGTAAATCGCTCCGGCTCCTCACGAACAATCCCGAAAAAATCTACGGACTTGACGGTTTTGGACTCAAAGTGAACGAGCGCGTTCCAATCGAAATCCCGGCACAAAAATACGATGCCTTTTATTTGCGTACAAAACGTGATAGAATGGGACATATTTTTAATGAGGAATTAGAAATAAGGTAGGGGGAGGTCTCCCCCTCGCTGCAAAGCGTTGCTTTTCCGCCACCCCCTCTGCGGGGAGGCGGTTCAGGCACAGCCTTCACCGAGACTCGCTCAAAACCTGTCTCACAGGTTTTGTCGGCTACGCCGTCGCTCCCTACCCTGCAACGCCCCCCAAAATTGCTCGCAAGGAGAATAACATGAACGAAATTAACTTAATCGAAGGTAAACTGGTCGCCCCACAGGGCATGAAGGTTGCAATCGTTGCAAGCCGCTTTAACGAAATCATCGTAAACAAACTTCTGGGCGGTGCTGTTGACGGCCTGGTTCGCCACGGTGTCGAAGAAAAGAACATCACGGCTGTCTGGGTTCCAGGCGCATTTGAAATTCCTGTAATCTGTGACAAGCTCGCCGCAAGCAAAAAATACGACGCCGTAATTGCCGTTGGTGCCGTAATTCGTGGTTCTACAACACATTACGATTATGTTTGCGCCGAAGTTTCAAAAGGTGTCGCACAGGCAAGCTTCAAAAACGGAGTGCCTGTGCTTTTCGGTGTAATCACAACTGAGAATATCGAGCAGGCAATTGAGCGCGCGGGCAGCAAGGCCGGCAACAAAGGCTACGACTGTGCTTTGGGCGCAATTGAAATGGCCAACCTCATGAAGCAGCTTTAATTTATACTGAAATTTTCTATTTACATAATCTTTTTTTAGCCTTATTATAAAATAAAATGAATAAGGCTAAAGGTTTTTTAAAGAAAAGTCTTCGAAATATTACGAAATTTCTCGGCATCGCAGGTTACAGCGACTCTTTCAAACGTTATGTTGACAGGGATAATGCTCGTTCTGCGATTCTAGTTTCATGTATTGTCATGGTTCTAGAGTTTTACATGATTTGCTATGTTCTTTACCACATTTTCACAGATTCAAAGGTTCGAAGCTTCGTTTGGGTTGCACAACATCTCACGTCATATATAATTTTATTCCTTTGCGCACTCTTACTGTATATTTTTTCATACAACTTCTTAAAGGCTCGAACAACAAACCGATGGATTGGCAAAATTTTTATGATTTTCTTTGCCGTCGTGGCCATTTCATTCGGAATTTTCATTTCGTATCTGGATTATCAAAAAGGTGAGCATGTCCTTGCTTTCATTACCGTAGAAATTATCACTATGGGGATCATGATTTGGCGCCCGATCACGTCCATATCTTTGGTAACGGTCTCCTTTGTGCTTTTCTATTTTATTTGTGACTCCTCAAATTCTGCATCTTATGCCACTCAATTGAATCTTTTCACAGTCTGGCTTGCAATTGTTATCACAACGGTCGGTCGATTCCATCAAAAATCTATCGAAGCCAAAAATGCAGAGCATATCGAAAATATGAACCTGTATCTTGGCGAAGTTGCGGTTACAGACGAAGCGACAGGCATTGGAAATATGCTGGCATTCAGGAATGAGGTAGGGGAGATCCGCAGCAATAACGCAGAGGATTTTCTTTCACGAGATTTCCTTTTTCTTGATATTCTTAATTTTAAGAGCTACAACGAAAAGCATGGTTTTGACGAAGGAACCCGCTTTCTGAATGCGATTGCCCACACAATCAAATACACTTTTCCAGAAGATCCTGTCGCGCGATTCTCGGATGATCATTTTGTAATCTTTGCAAAACGCGACAGCTCAAATTCAACTGCAGAAATCGAGTCAAAACTCAGCTCAATTCGCAATAAAATCAAGAAATCTGATCCAGAAGTCAAACTGGGGCTAAAAGTCGGTTCGTATACACCCGAAGATGTTATGTGCCATATAATTACGGCATGTGATTTTGCACGTTACGCCTGTGAAAGCATCAATAAAAAATATGACGTTGATTATTGTGAATACACCACAGCAAGTGCCGAAGATTTTGCCCGAAAACAGTATGTAATCAACAATATCGACAAGGCAATCTCACAGGGATACATTCAGATTTATTACCAGCCGGTCGTTTTGGCAAAAAACAAAGAATTGTGCGGTTTTGAAGCCCTTGCGCGCTGGATTGATCCAAATTACGGTTTTATGCCGCCATACACATTCATTCCGGTTCTCGAAGAATACCGCCAGATTCATAAACTTGATGCCTATGTTTTGCAGGAAGTTTGCAGGGATATTCTTAACGCAAAGGCTCAAAAAATTCCAGTTTTCCCGATTTCAGTAAATTTCTCAAAAATTGACTTTGAGCTTATGAATATAGAGAGCTTACTTGAAGAATCGGTTGAGAAGCAGGGAATCAGCAAAAAGAGCATACATATTGAAGTCACAGAAAGCGCGCTCTCCGAAAATGACAAAAATCTTCGCGAAACGTTGCGCAGGCTCAAAGCCAAAGATTATTCACTTTGGCTGGATGATTTTGGCTCCGGTTATTCTTGTCTCAATCTCCTCAAAGAATTTGAATTCGATATGATGAAAATCGATATGACATTCCTTAAAGATTTTGCGAACACTCCAAAGTCACGTCCGATTCTCAAGAATATTATCACACTTGCAAAGGACATAGGAATGCAAACGCTCAGCGAAGGCGTCGAGACCACAGAAGCATTTGAATTCCTTCAAGAAATAGGTTGTGAGCGAATACAGGGCTACCTTTTCGGTAAACCTATGTCACGCAGCGAAGCACTCGAAAAAATTCTAAGCGGCACTTTCCTGCTTCCTAACTTATCATAATGCACGTTCTGTCTACCAATGAATGTTGATTTTCCCCTCGTCCCTTTTACGCCAATTTACCGGCACGTATAAATCCTTGCAGTTACTGAAATAATCATGGTTAGGAAAGTTGTGGCATACATCAATGTGTTTGCCCGGACAATATCGGCTGTTTCGATTTCACGCAATTTGTCACCTATAAAATCTTTTTCTTCGACTTTGCCGTCATAGACTGTATTTCCTGCCAGCTGTAAGCCAAGTGCTCCGGCCGCCACACTTTCGGTCTGTGCGGAATTCGGACTTGCGTGCTTGTATCTGTCCCGGAGAAAGATTTTTATTGCATTTATCGGATGAAGTCTTTGTTGCGACGGAAATACTGCTAGAATCATCGTGGAAACAATCATCAGAATCGCGGATAATCGTGCAGGAATAAGGTTCGCAAAATCATCGAGCTTTGCGGCACAAAAGCCGAAATGTTTGAAGCGTTTGTTTTTATATGCAATCATTGAATCCATTGTGTTTATTGCCTTATACACCGTTCCACCAGCTGCTCCAAAAAGTGCCATAAAAAAAATCGGTGCGACTACCCCATCACTCGTATTTTCTGCAATTGTTTCGACTGCGGCTTTTGCGACTCCCTTTTCATCAAGAACGTCCGTGTCACGTCCGACAATCATCGAGACCGCTTTTCTGGCTTTTTCAAGGTCATTTCTTTTAAGCTCACGATAAACTTTTGTGCTTTCAGAACACAAGGATTTTGCGGCTATGCACTGATAGCACATAATGCTTTCGACTGTCAAAAAAAGAGCCGGATGAATTAATTTGCATACAAAAAGTATTGCAAACGGAACCAAAAACGATGAAAAAATTACAGTGAAAACAAGAATTGCACCTTTGAGCCGCTGAATTTTCCAGGAATCAGATGATTTATTCAGATGTGTTTCGAGAAAAGAAATCAGCTTTCCCATAAAACGTACCGGGTGCGGGAAGCAATGTGGATCGCCAATAATGCAATCGAGCAAGAAACCTGCAAAAAGTGAAAATGCGATATGATGATTTAGAAACAAATCCATGCTGCAATTCTAAATCAATATTTAAAAAAAAGAAACCGCCAGCTTTTGGCGGTTTATAGTTTGCCTCGATTCAACATTGTGAATGGCATTTTATGTATTCCTGCTCAATACCGCAGGTAGCTGTAGTCTAATTTACAAGACTCCCTCGGAGTCAGTTCTCTTTGTCGGAAATTGCATAACGCCTCCTTTTCGTGTAGCTGGTGTGCGTCCTCATCTCGCTCCTTGCTTACAATTTAATAATACCACACTTCTGGCAGAATGCAAGTTTTTTTTCAAAAAAAATTAAAAATTTTTAGATTTTTTGCGCTTTTCCACAGAAAACCCGATAGAGTTCAGCATTTTTCGCAATTTTTTGAAGGGTAAGACCTGTTTCTTCACGCAATTTTCTCTGAAAAGCATCTATCGGCACGATACCACAGAAAATATCGTCACAAATGATGATTTTGGAATCTGAGAAACTCGTTTTAGGCTGAAGACTGTTTTTAATGCAATAAGCAATATAATTTTCAAAATGAGAAAGACAGCGCCTGGAAAAATCCGGCTCAGAATCTTCCGTACAAACAAAAATCTCTTCGTCCAAAAGCGAAAATATCTCTTTAGCAAAAGCCGTCTTTCCCTGATAGCAGCCGCCGACAATCAGGCAGCAGTTAGGGAGCAGTGGCGTATCCGACGAAACCTGTGTAAAAGTCTGCGTAGCTTCGTTCGCGCGAGTCTCGGTGAAGGCCATGCTTTCTGAACAGTCCCCCTTTAATTTCTCATTTTTAACTCCTAACTCCATTTCAACCACCTTTTCGCATCTCTTTGCTACAAATTGTTCGAGTTTTGCAAGGTTTCTTCTATATAATTCAGTAATTTCGTCATATTTTATATCACAAAAAATCGTATCACTTACAAATACTACAGAATTTTCCTTTTGAATTAGCTTTTCGAGGCTTTTTTCGATTCTTTCAATGATTTGTACGGCATCTTCCTGCATTTTTTGAATCGAAAAATCTGTCCGCCCCTCAAAGAATTCATTTGCAAGCAAGGCTGTCAGGCTGTCAAAGAGAATTACCCTACCCGGCTCCAGCTTTTCGACAATTTGCGAGAAATTTGTACCGATTTCGATTGTCTCAAATCCAAGATTTTTTCGGTCGTTCCTGTGCTTTTGAATGCGTGCTTCATCCTCGCTGTCATGAGGAATCATCGTCGCAAAATAAATCGGTGCACTCCCCGCCTTTTTTGCCAGCTCACAGGCAAGATCCTGAGCATAAGAAGATTTCCCGTTCTTACACCCGCCAGTTACCAACGTCAGCATATTGTCTCCATTGGGGGCGTTGCGGGCTCATTCCTAATTTCTGAAAGGTAATCGTCGTTGATTTTTGCCTGCTCGAAGGTAGCCATGTCATTCATGATTACACAGGCCGCATCCATAATTTCAAAAGCAAGAGGACAACCGCTTCCCTCGCCCAAACGCATACGAAGATTAAGATACGGAGCTAACGAAAGTTCGTTTATTGCAATTTTATAGCCAATTTCTTCGGAACAATGAGATGAAAAGAAATATCGGGCAGAATTCGGGCAAATTCGAGCCGCACACAGGGCCGCAACCACTGAAATATAACCGTCAATAACGACCGGAAGTTTTTCTGCCGCCGCTCCCAAAAAAACGCCGCACATTGCCGCCAGATCAAGACCGCCCACCTTTGAAAGCACGTCAATCACATCATCCTTCTGGGGTTTGTTCAGTTCAATTCCTTTTTTAATGACTTCTTTTTTGTGCAGAAGCATTTCGTCCGTGATACAACCGCCGCGCCCAGTTATTTCGCCAGCATCCAGGCCTGTGAGGACTGAAAGCACAGCCGTTGAAGTGGTTGTATTGCCGATTCCCATTTCGCCCACTCCGAGAACCGAAATTCCGCTGGATCTTGCTGATTTTGCAAGCTCAATTCCAATAAGAACGGCATTTTCGGCTTCTTCGCGAGACATTGCAGGCCCATTCAAAAAAGAATTTGTGCCTTTTCGAATATTTTTATTTAGAATTTGCGGGCAATCATAACTGTATTTTATCCCGACATCAACGACTTGCACTTCATTTCCGAAATGTTTTGCAAGCGCACTCATTCCTGTGAGCGATTTTGTCATGTTTACTGCCTGGCTTACGGTAACGCTTTGAGGTGCTGAAGAAACGCCCTCTGCTACGATACCATTGTCTGCCGCAAGAACTACAATTCGCTTTTTGGGGAGAGAATTATGCAATTTTCCTGTGATTCCAGAAAGCCTCGCTCCTATTTCTAAAAGCTCGCCCATGCTGCCGGGCGGCATTGCAAGCGAAGACTGATATTTTTGTGCTGCAAGAATCGCGTTTTGATTTAACGGGGTGATTTCCTGCAGCGTCTGGAGAATTTTCTTGTTCACAAGAATAAGTATATCAGAAAAATTTATTTAAAGCAGACGTCAACCTCAAATGGCCCGTACTTTGTTATAAACGGAATAGCTATAACAGGGAAATTCCGTGGCCATGAAATCATGTGGTTGTGCCCCATTACACAGAACGGAGGAGAAATGTCGAGATCATAATCGCTGAGAGCTGTAACGGCATGTCCAGAAATTATGTTCGTGAATTCACTTACAAGCCCGATTGCCATATCTTCGTAATCTTCGGGCTTACATTCAAGACCAGAAAATTCCAGCATTTTGTTCGCAAGAATTTTATGAAGCCTGAATGCAACGATACCTTTGATGTTGCCGGTAACACCCAGCAAGCCTGAAATTTCCCACGGATGCCCCGCGTGAATATCGAGAAGATGAGGATCCTTGCTTTCTGCGGAAATATTAAACATATCCTGGAAAGTTTTAATTCCCTCGGTGAGGAAAGCGTTGATAATTTTTGCGTCCATTGCCATACAATAATGATAACCCAGGATTTTCAATTTGTAAAACAAAAGAGCTGAAAAAATAAGATTATTTTATGATTTCTTTTTGGATTATAAGATTTCCCTCAACGTTTCGGTGAGTTTTTCGTTTTCCTCATGCTTTTTTATCGCAATTCTGAAGAATTTGCCTTTTAAGCCGATGAAATTATCGCAATTCCGGATGACAATTCCTTTTTCCTTTAGAGACTGGTAAAAATTTTCTGCTTTGCCACTCTGATTTTCAAAGAAAATAAAATTTGCTTCACTATTGAACACTTTAAAACCCAAAGCTTTGAGTTTTTCATTAAGAAAAAGCCGTTCGTTTTGAATCAAATTCCTTGTTTTTTGAATATAATCCTTTTCTTTCAGCGCGGCTTCACCAGCAATTTGCGCAATTTCTGAGACATTCCATTCCGGGCGCAGAGAATTGATTTTTTGAAGCAGCCCAAGATTTGACGAAACAAGATAGCCAAGCCTTAAACCTGCCATCGCAAAAATTTTCGTAAATGCGTTGAGTACAATCAGATGTGTTGAATTTTCGATAAATCTCAAAGCAGTTTCACTCGCCCGCTCCGTAAAATCAATAAAACACTCGTCAACAAAAAGGAAAATCCCGTTTTCTTCACATTCGCAAAGAAGTTTTTCAAAAAGACCGGGATTTATCATTCTTCCTGTCGGATTATTCGGATTGCAAACAAAAATCATATCCGGGGCTGCTCGTTTGATTGTGTCAAAAACCGTCTCATCAAGATCGAAATTTTGTTCTTCTTTTAGAAAATGGTAATGCACACGACAGTCACAAATTTTCAACGCACGTTCATAGCCTGAAAATGTCGGTGCAATTATGAGCGCGTTTCTGGGGTTGATTGCGTTCACGGCAAGGGAAATAAGTTCCGAAGCTCCATTTCCGCAGATAATTTGCTCTGGATTCAAGGATTTCCATTCGGCTATTTTGTTTTTTAAGTGGATGCAGTTCTGGTCAGGATATTTTTCACATAAATCAATTGAATTTTTAATGGCGGACTTTACGTTTTCTGGCATTCCAAGCGGATTTGTATTCACAGAAAAATCCAAACAGAATTTTCTCGGATAATTTGCCCCCAAAGAAGTCTCTTCCAGATTACACTCGCCCCCATGATGATATTCCTCGGCTGAGACAGCAGATTTTTTTATGCGAAGAATGTTCATGATTTTTTCGTAATTTTCTGGTTTGTGGGGAAATGTGCAGTCGGTACAACGTTTTATGACTCGTCCGTCGTCTTTTTTTATGTAAGTCGGATTTCCAGGACATGGATTTTTTGCATAAAGCGGGCAATAGCAGAAAAGACAGTTAAATTCGTCTTCATCAAGCCCTTTGTGACATGGAAAGTATGAGCAGTCTGTATTTTTGAAAAATTTCGCTGAGTTTTGCACTTTTTCACTTTACCCTATTTTGGCCGTTTTTGCACGAATCAATGAACCAGCACACGATTTCGGGATTCGACGGATAATATAAATGCGGAAAGCCCGCCAGCATATTTTCTGTAAAAATAAGACAGTCCCAGGATTTTTTTGAAAGAGGCTTTGTCGCCGTAAAATCAGAGCCATTGTTCGTGCTGTCAAAATAATGGAATTCATGACCTTTGATTGGATTTTTGATTATATCAGAAAAAAGCCCGGAATTTTCTTTTTTTAATTTGAATTCAGCGTAGCCGAAGCGGACAAGTTTTCCTGTGTAACGACACTCACCTTTTATCGCACCGCACATTTCGAAACTTCTGCCGTTTTCTGTAGTCAGTTTTTCCTGTAGATACATAAATCCGCCGCACTCAGCCAGAACCGAAATTCCGTTATTGACTGCGGATTTTATTGATTTTCGCATGGAGGCGTTTGATTCAAGCTGTTCTGCATACAATTCTGGATAACCGCCACCAAGTAAGATTCCGTTCACGCCGTCTGGAATAAAATTATCGTGCAAAGGTGAAAAATATTCGATTTTTGCACCGAAACTTTCCAAAAGCTTTAGGTTTTCTTGATAGTAAAAACAAAATGCCTCGTCAAAAGCAACAGCAATTTTCAGTGAGTCTCCCGAAGAGCTGTGCTCGTAGGGGCGACAAGCACCTTCGGTGTTTTCCGCTACCCCTTCTGTTAAGTGGCTTTGCGGTTCAGGCATAGCCTTCACCGAGACTCGCTCAAAACCTGCCTCGCAGGTTTTGCCGGCTACGCCGTCGCTCACTACCTTAAAATCCCCGATGATTTTTTCCAGAAGTGTGAAATCCAGCGAGTTTTCCAGGACTTCGGCTGATTTTTGGATTTGTTCCTGCAAATCTTGAATTTCATTCGGCAGAACCAAGCCCAAATGCCTGCTTTTAAGGACATTTTCTGGGTCTTTTGGGAAAAAGCCAACAACCGGAATTTTTAATTCTTCTTCAATAAGGGATTTTAATACCAAACAGGTAGATTTTGAAACCTTATTCAGGAAAATACCTTTTATCAGGTTCTCGCCAGTGTTTGAATTTTCTTTGTCGTAGTCCAAAAAACCTTTTATCAGCGGAACAAGCGAGCGGCTTGCACCTTCGGCATCAATTACGAGCAGGATTGGAGTTTGCGTGATTCTGGCGATGTCATAGCCTGATGCTTTGATTGAAGTGCCGGCAAGCCCGTCAAAAAGCCCCATCACGCCCTCGATTACCACAAAACTTTCTTCATTTTTGATGTTTTCCGAAAAGATTTGTTTTAAAAGTTCGTCATTGCAAAAAAAACTGTCGAGGTTAGTCGACTGAATCCCCAAAACCTGTCTGTGAAACATCGGATCGATAAAGTCTGGACCGCATTTGAATGCAGCAGGATTCTTACCATGATATTTTAAAAACTGTAAAAATGCACACGTAAGGGTCGTTTTACCGCTTCCGCTTTTTGGCGCGGCAATCATAATTCTAGGTGCGTTGAGAATTTGTGACTTGTTTTTTTTGCAGATTTCATTGTGCATCAGGCTTTCCCCGAAAAACTCACGATGTACACAGGATTCTGTGCTTTCATCAGGTGAAAATCGCCTGCTTTTTCTGCCCGGCTCACAGCAATTTGCGCAATTTCGACATCAGATATTTTATTTTCTGATTCAAGCGATTTCAGAAGATTCTGCATTTCGCATAGATTTTCAAGGCTCACGAAATTTGCCGTAATTCTTACACGCGGATTTTTTTGCAATGCGAACTGAACTATTTCACGAAGATTTCCTTTGCTCCCGCCGATAAAAACGTGAGTTGGACGTGGGAAAACTTCAGAAAAATCTTTTGATTCAAAACATGCGGGGGCAGATCCGTTAATCAAATTTACGTTTTCGAGACAAAATTTTTCAATATTCTTTTTTGTGAGGAAAAATGCTTCTTCTTTACATTCAACTGCAACAACTTGCCCTTCCGTTGCGATTCGGGCCGCTTCCACAGTCACAGAGCCAGTTCCACTTCCAATGTCATATAAAACAGACAATTCTGAAAGACCGAGGGCCGAAATTGAAAGAGAACGAACTTCTTTTTTGGTCATCGGAATTTTTTCAACGCGGATAAAATCTTCATCATTGAGGAAAGGCGTTTTTGACTCGAACCTTGCATTTTCATTCTCAACGAGAAGAACATACAAATCCATTTTTGATTCAGAATTCTGACTTTGCCCGCTGCCAGTCAATTCTGATACACTGAGCTCACGAATTTCTTCGTCTTCGTATGACAGATTTTTACCAAGATAGCATTTTACGGAAGACAGCACACCATTTTTTATAGCTGATTCGATTTTTTGCCCGACAGATTTTAAATCTTCGGCACCCGAAAGAATAAAAAAACAGGCAGGATTTTTGCGAATCTGCTCAGTCGTGTTGCATTTTGCGCCGTGAAGTGACAGAAACTTCCAGTTTTGCCAGGATTTATGCAACCTGGACGCAAAATAAACGGATGAAGAAATGCCAGGAATTGCACGAATCTTCAAATCAGTAAGATTTTCTGCTATTTCATAAAAAGATTTTGCACCGCTGAAAAATCCCAAGTCCCCCGAAAAAACTACGGAAATTTTTTGATATTGGGGATTTTTTTGTAAATACGCAAAAATTTCTCCGGCATTGTAAAGGGCTTCGCTTTGAGGAAATGAAGATGCACAGGCTTTTTTTGCGATTTCGAGGATTCTTTTTGCACCAAACACTATTTCAGATTCGGACAGAGCCGTTTCTGCTTCATTTGTGAGAAAATTCTGGCTTCCTGTTCCAAGTCCGATGAGATTTATCCGTTTCATTTTTCAGATTCCACAGTCTTTTCTAGTTTATCACAAATTTCTTCGACTGAGTGAAAAATTTGCCCCTGCTCGCAATCATTCTTCACAAGATTTTCCGGGTTTTTTATAACGGCAATTTTCATTCCCAAATTTTCTGCCGCACGGATTTTTTCAAAATAACCGCCTTTTGTTCCGCTTTCTTTTGTCAGAAGAATTTTTGCATGGCTTTCACTGAACTGGTGTAAGTTCGCCTCTTCGGAAAAAGGCCCCTGCATGGCAATGATTTGCTCCTGCAAGATTCCACATTCAAGGCAAATCTGAATGCTTTCTTTGGACGGAAGAACGCGCACGCAAAGCCGTGACTTGTCCGTGAGTTTCCGGCAGATTTTGGGCAGTTCCTTGCTCCCTGTTGTCACAAAAATCTTTTCGTTTTGGGATTCAAGCCAGTCTGCTGCGGAAGAAATGTCTTCAAAATAGAAAAAATTTTTGCTTTGAGTTCTTGAATCACCAGGGTTTTCTTCGTTTCCGGTGTTTCTTGCAAGTCTCAGATACGGAATCTTTGTGCAATCACACGCTTTTTTGATTTCTTTTGAAACTTCCGTGGCAAACGGATGCGTGGCGTCGACAACAAAAGCGTAATTTTCTTGCGAAAAGACTGAAATCATCTGCGCAGAATCAAGCCGTCCTTGCAACACAGTGATTTTTTCGGATTTTGGAAGAAGTTTTGCCCCGTATTCCGTAGCGACACTCACCGTGATTTTAAAGCCCGATTTTGAGAGCCGTTCGGAAAGTTCGCGACCTTCTGTTGTTCCTGCGAAAATGAAAATTCTGGTCATTTTATATCAGAGCCTGATTTTTCAAATTCATATCCGCGCGGAGTGACAAGTTTTTTTCCACCCGAAGTTTCAATCACTTTTGTTGAAGAATTTCCGATGAAAACTGTGGTGAACATATCTAGTTCGGCTGTCGAAAGCTCTTTGAGAGTTAGGATTCCGCACTCCTCGCCTTCACGACCGATATTTCGTGCATACCCGCAAGGCCTGTCTTCTGGAAGTTTTTTGAGTAAAATCTGGCACGCTTTGAACAAATAATCCTTTCTCTTGTGACTCATCGGATTATAAAGCACAAGGCAAAAATCAGCTGCCGATGCATATTCGAGACGTTTTGAAATCTTTTCCCACGGAGTCATAAGATCACTCAGGCTAATTACCGCAAAGTCATGAATCAACGGCGCGCCCAAAAGTGCCGAACCACTCAAAGCGGCTGTAATTCCTGGCAGGACATTGATTTGAACATTCGGAAATTCACTAGAAATTTCATAAATCAAACCGCTCATTCCGTAAACACCGGCATCGCCAGAACAAATGAACACTACATTTTTACCTTCGCTGGCTTTTTGAAACGCAAGACGGCAACGTTCTTCTTCTTTTCGCATGGGAGTCGAAAGAAATTCTTTGCCAGGGAAATGTTCTTTTACAAGATTGATGTAAACTTCGTAGCCCGCAATACAGTCACAAATTTTCAACGCCTGGAGAACCTCGGCGGTAATCTGAGAGAATTTTCCTGAGCCGATGCCTGCAACAGTCAATGTGCCGGTTTTTATTTCATTCATATCCTTATTATAGCATAAAATTTTGATTGAGACATCGCAAAAAGTGATGTAGAATTTGTGAATCAAAACTGAATATTTTGGAGCATACCATGAGACTTATATTTGTCCGTCACGGAGAACCAGATTACGAAAACGACTGCCTTACCGAAAATGGAAAGATTCAGGCAAAAAGCACGGCAGAACGGCTCCAAAAAGAACCGATAAAGGCCATTTTTTCTTCACCGATGGGGCGCGCAAAAGAAACAGCATCTTACACGGCAAAAAATCATGGTCTGGACATTCAAATTCTCGATTTTATGCATGAAATCAACTGGGGCAACGCCAAAACTTCTGAAAATGCAGAAAAACTGCCTTATGACGGACATCCGTGGACATTAAGCTGTGAACTGCTGGCCGAAAATCCAGAATATGCAGAAAACGACAGCTGGAAATCTCATCCTTTTTTTAAGAACAATATTTGCATGGAATATTATGAAAAAATTTCCGCAGGATTTGACGCTTTTCTCGAAAAATTCGGGCTGATTCGTAAAAACGGACTGTATCGTTATGAAACTCTCTGTGAAGACACGATAGCTCTTTTTGCGCACGGTGGTTCTGGCGGAATAATGTTCTCCCATGTGCTCAATCTTCCGCTGCCAGTTGCATTCACTACACTTCCTTACGGCGTATGCTCGGTATCAATTATAAATTTTGAGTGTGAAAAAGGAAAAACGGTTATTCCACGACTGGAGCTTTTTAATGACATGAATCATATTGATTCTGTAAAATTTGAAAAATTGCATTTTGAAAAATAAACGCTACGGGGACTTCGAAAAATTGAGTTTTTTAGAAGTTCCCTTAAATCAGGAAAGTTTTTAGCTCATCCGGGATTTTTAAATCGATTTTTTTGATTCCGATTGCAAGGGTCATGCCGTCTCTGGCAGTTTTTGGCACAATCAGTTCGCTTGCCCCTGCTTTAAAAACAGACCTTTCGCACACATTATCCGTACCGAGAGTTTTTTCTACAAAATCAGAATGGCTTACTTTTTGAGGAATTTGATTCAATTCTTCGGCAGAAAAAGTGACGAACGGTAGTTCAAAGCTGTTTGCAAGCGAGATTATTGCATTTTCATCCTTCTTTTGGTTGACAGAATTTATAGATTCTAACGAACGGTAATCTATTTTGTGCATTTCGAGCGTTTCTTTTACGAAATTTTCCAGTTCGCGGGCGGATTTTCCCTTTTTGCAGCCGACTCCCAAAACCACGCATTTTGGAATCAGAGAAAGTATATCATTTTTGATATATACTGAGATTGTAAAGCAAGGGTTTTGTCTTGCATCACCAGCATTTACAGAAAGTCTTTTTGCAGCAAAATCTTTCGCAAGATTCATGTCATTGATTGCGAGATTGTTTTTGGCGGCAAATTCATCGATTGCGGTAAGATTATTTACGTCGCTTGCCGTGGTGATTACAGGAACGGCTCCAATTGCAAGTGCAATCTTGCGTGCAAGCTCGTTCGCGCCTCCAATGTGACCAGAAAGAATCGGAATCACAAATCTGCCCTTCTCGTCTATCACAAGCACCGCGGGATCCGTAGTTTTATCTCTGATAAAAGGTGCAATCGCACGGACAGCAATTCCCGCCGCCCCAATAAAAACAAGCGCGTTTCCACTGCAGAAATGAGACTTTACCCAATCAGAAAGATTTGTATCATGAATAAAAACCGACGAATCACAAGAAATTCGTTCCGAAAGAGAAAACCCAGCCTGAGTAAAGGAAATTATATGTATATGCATTACTAAGTACTATATACGTTTGCCGCTTACGCGGCAGCACAAAACGAGTGTTTCCGTAAGTCGTTTCGCTCCTTCGCGTCGTTTTTTTTGAACTATCCGACAAGTTCTATAACTCACCATTCGCCCCAAATATTATATCAGACTTTCCTATGTTTATCATGGAAAAAGTAGTGTAAAAACTGTCTGACAGTTGAAAAAACGGTCGGAATCGGGGTTCCAAAACAAACTCGCCTGAGCTTTGCTCACAGCGATGTTTGATTTTGGGTTCCCGATGGGAGACCGTTTTTTCCACAGCCAGTAATTTTTTTTTACACTAATTTTTACAGGTGTCTTGTCAGGTGTAAAGAAAAGTGCTATCTTCTTATCACGGTTCTCGCTAAACAGACTTGCGGAGCCTTTAGAGGTACAAAATGACAAATCCTGCCATAAATGAAATCACGGCTGAGATTAAAAAACTTGCGGCGGAGCGAGACGCTGTAATTCTTGCTCATTATTATGTTGACGGACAAATTCAGGAAATTGCGGATTATGTCGGCGATTCCTACGCACTTGCAAAAATTGCAAAAAATGATCCGCGAAAGACAATCGTATTCTGCGGAGTTACATTCATGGGAGAAAGCGCGTGCATTCTTAATCCTGATAAAACTGTCCTTGTTCCGAATACAAACGCCGTCTGCCCTATGGCCCTCATGGCTGATCCAGAAAAAATCGCAGAAATGCGCCAGAAATATGATGACCTTGCCGTTGTCTGTTACATCAATTCAACTGCCGAAATAAAAGCACTTTCTGACGTTATCGTAACCTCTTCAAATGCCCTTAAAATCGTAAAATCACTTCCAAACAAAAATATTTTCTTTATTCCAGACGGAAATCTTGGCCGCTACGTCGCCGAGCAAATCCCGGAAAAAAACGTGATTCTCAACAAAGGTTTCTGTCACGTTCACACAAGCATCACTGCCAGCGAAATCGAAAAATGTTTCCACGAGCATCAGAACGCAAAAGTTATTGCCCACCCCGAATGTATGAAGGAAGTCGTTGATTTATCAGATTATGTCGGAAGCACAAAAGAACTGATTGAATTCGTCAAAACTGATGATGCACAGGAGTACATCGTTTGCACAGAAAGCGGCGTTCTGCACGAAATGCAAAAAGTTGCTCCCGGCAAAAAATTCTATTTCGTGGGCGCAAAGCAAATTTGCCCGAACATGAAGAGAATCACACTTGAAAATATACGAGATTGTCTTAAAAATAATACACCAAAAGCATTCTGCTCTGATGAACTGCGTGAAAAATCTTGCAAGCCTTTGGCCAGAATGTTGGAGATAGCAAAATGATTCAAAATCAATACGATGTCGTAATCGCCGGAACCGGTGTCGGAGGCCTTTACTCTGCACTGAATCTTGATTCGGACAAAAAAATCCTCATGATTACAAAAGCAAAAGTCGAGGAATGTGATTCTTTCCTTGCTCAGGGCGGAATCTGTATGCTCAAAAACGAAGCGGATTATGATTCATATTTTGAGGACACGATGCGGGCTGGTCACTACGAGAACAACAAAAAATCCGTGGACACCATGATTCGCAATTCCCAGAAAACAATCCAGCGGCTCATTTCTTACGGTGTCGATTTCGAGCGAAACGAAGACGGAAGCCTCAAATTCACAAAGGAAGGCGCACACTCTACCCCGCGAATTCTTTTTCATCAGGATATTACCGGAAAGGAAATCACAAGCAAACTTCTTGCAGCTGTAAAAAGGCTCCCAAACGTTCAGATTCTTGAAATGACCGAAATGACTGATATTATAGAAGAATTCGGAAACTGCACGGGAATTGTCGCAAAAAATCTAGTTTCAGGCGAAGAATTTAAAATCAACGCAAAAGACGTGATTTGGGCGACCGGCGGCATTGGCGGAACTTATCGGCACTCAACGAATTTTCCTCATTTGACCGGCGACGCGCTTACAATCGCAAAAAAACACAATATCCCTGTAATTCACGAAGATTATGTTCAGATTCATCCGACAACGCTTTTCGTAAAATCTGAGCAGGGCAAAAAAGAACGCTCATTCCTAATCAGCGAGTCTGTCCGCGGCGAAGGCGGCATTCTTCTGGACAAAAATCTCAACCGCTTTGTGAACGAGCTTCTTCCACGCGACAAAGTGACCGAAGCAATCAACGAACAAATGAAAAAAGACGGAACCGAGCATGTCTGGCTCAGCATGAAAGCAATTCCGGCAGATGTAATCAAAACTCATTTCGAGCACATTTACCAGCGATGTCTTGAAGAAGGCCTGGATTGCACAAAAGATTTGATTCCTGTTGTTCCGGCTCAGCATTATTTTATGGGCGGAGTTCAGGTTGATGACGACTCAATGACAAGTCTGAACCATCTTTACGCAGTTGGCGAAACAAGCTGCAACGGAGTTCACGGTAAAAACCGCCTGGCAAGCAATTCACTTTTGGAAAGTCTTGTTTTTGCAGAAATTGCGGCTACAAAAATCAACCGCGAATCACAGGCTCTTTCGATAAAAACAAAAATCGCATGAACAACATTTTCATAGGAGAAAAAAAATGAATACGATTACAATGGGTCTTAATGTAGACAATTTGATTCTTTCGGCACTTCGTGAGGACATTTCAAGCGAGGATGTCTCAACAAACGCCGTGATGCCAGAACGCCAGGAAGGAATCGTAAATCTTCTTGTAAAACAGGACGGAATTATCTGCGGTCTAAAAGTTTTCGAACGAGTCTTTACCCTTCTCGACCCAACAACAAAATGCACTTTCACCGCAAAAGACGGAGACGCTGTAAAAAAAGGCCAGAAAATCGGTGAAGTCACGGGCGATATTCGGGTTCTTCTTTCTGGTGAGAGAACAGCACTCAACTATCTTCAGAGAATGAGCGGAATCGCGACATACACGAACAATGTCGCAAAACTTCTGGAAGGAACTTCAACAAAACTTCTGGACACACGAAAAACATCTCCGAACAACCGAATTTTTGAAAAATACGCAGTGACTGTTGGTGGCGGTCACAACCATCGCTACAATCTTTCGGACGGAGTTCTTTTGAAGGACAATCACATCGGAGCTGCCGGCGGAGTTGCAAAAGCTATCGAAATGGCCAAAAATTATGCTCCTTTCGTGCGAAAAATCGAAGTTGAGGTCGAAAATCTTGACATGGTAAAAGAAGCCGTTCAGGCCGAAGCTGACATCATCATGCTCGACAACATGGACACCGACACAATGAAAGAGGCAATCGAAATCATCCGTGCGTCAAAACACAAAATCGAAATCGAAGTAAGCGGAAACGTCACAAAAGAGAATATTTCCCGCCTGACAAACCTCGGAGTTGATTATATTTCAAGCGGCGCATTGACTCATTCTAGCCCGATTCTTGATCTTTCACTCAAAAATTTGCACGCAATCTAGGCTGTTTATATAGAAGAAAAACGTATTTATGGAGCAAAAAAAACTCATCGGTGAAGAACGCCGAAACGAAATCTTAAAAATTCTCTCTGAATCGACGGAAGCAGTTCCAGGCTCAAAACTTGCAAAAACGCTTGGGGTGAGCAGGCAGGTCATCGTGACAGACATGGCCCTGCTTCGTGCCGAGCGGAACGACATAATCGCCACAAATTCAGGCTACGTCATTTCTGGCAAAACCGAAGTCGCAAAGGGAGAGCGCAGAGTTTTCAAAGTTTCTCACACCGATGAGCAGATTGAAACCGAACTTTCGGCAATCGTAGATTTGGGCGGAACAATCCTGGACGTTTTTATCGAACATAAAGTCTACGGAACGATTTCCGCTCCGCTCAACATTTCAAGCAAGCGCGACATTCAGAATTTTATCGCCGATTTGAAAAGCGGAGTCTCTACGCCACTCAAAAATATCACGGGGAATTACCATTATCACACAATCGAGGCAAAAAATTCAAAAGTCCTCGACGAGATTGCAGACGCCCTGCAGAAAAAAGGCTTTTTAATCGAAGTTTGTGATTCGGTCGCAACTTACCGGGCAAAAGATTACAGCACGATGTAAAATTTTATGCCCTATTTTGTTGCTTCACGAAATTCCGTCGTAAAAGCCGGATCGTAGAGTTTTGAACGTTCATAACTTGTGTGCGAAACCACATCGCCAACAATAATCAAAGCTGTTTTTGAAATTCCGTTCGCTTTTGCAGATTCGGCAAGCGTTCCGACCGTACAAAGAACTTTTTTTTCGTCGGCCCAACTAGCCTTGTAAACCAAAGCCGCCGGAGTTTTTGCAGGGATTCCCGCATCAAGAAGCTCAGCCTGCACTTTTTCGCACATCCCGGAGCTTAAAAAAAGCACGAGAGTCGCATTGTGCTGGGCAAGTGATTTCAGGCTTTCTTTTTCGGGAACATCGGTCCTACCCGCAAGCCGCGTGATTATCACGGACTGACTTACATTCGGCAAAGTGTATTCGAGATTCAGGCTCGCAGCCGCTCCACAAAATGAGCTTACTCCCGGCACTGACTCGTATTTTATGCCCAGTTTTTCAAGCTCATCCATCTGCTCACGGATTGCGCCGTACAAACAAGGGTCACCGGTGTGAAGCCGAACGGTCGTTTTCCCGGATTTTTCAGCATTTTTCATGACTTCAAGGACTTCTTCAAGAGTCATTTTTGCACTGTTATAAATTTGTGCACATTCTCTGCAATTTTTGAGCAATTCTTCGTTGACCAAAGAACCTGCCCAAATCACGACATCGGCTTTTTCAAGCAATTTCTGCCCGCGTACAGTAATCAAATCTGCCGCTCCAGGCCCTGCTCCAATAAAATAAATCATCTTGCAACTCCCAAAAGTCCTTGTTCTTTTGTAAAAACTATCACTTCAATTTCTATGCACTTCTCTGTCCACTCTAGCATGTTTTTCTGGATTCGTCTTGCAATTTCAGTCATAATTTTATCGCGCAGCTGGTGTTTTTCATCAAGTGAATCCAGGATTTTAACCGCCTGCTCCGTCGAAATACATGCCGAAAGCTCCCTGAACACCGCGGAAAATTGCTCATTCGGGATAAAATCACGCGCGATTTCGGAAATTATTTCCATACGATGATCGCCGTACTTTGAATGTGTATTTTTTATTCCGTCCGCCACTTTCACAAGCTTTCCCAGATGACCACAAAAAAGAATCTTTTTAAAACCAGATTTTTTTGCCATAACCAGAGAATCGTACACAAAATTCGAGCAATGAACCGCCGTTTCCACCTCAAATCCGAACTCTGACTGAAGAAAATCCGCTCCGTAATTGCCCGGAACAATCGGAAGCACCTCAAACCCCTGAGCCTTTCGCACATTGATTTCAACCTGAATCGTGTCCAAAAGTGCCTGCTCGCTCATAGGCTCGACAATCCCGCTGGTTCCAAGAATTGAAATTCCGCCCACGATTCCGAGCTTGGGATTAAAAGTCTGTTTTGCGATTTCTTCTCCGCCTGGCACGCTTATTTCCACTTCAAGTGTAAAAGATTTTTTAAAAAGCGAGTATTTTTCGATGTTTTTGCCGTTTTCAGCTGCTGAACGTTTTTGAGAAAGCAAAAAATTTTCGATTTCACGCTTTACGCCAGCCAAAATCATCTTCCGTGGCACAGAATTTATCGCCGCTTCTCCCACTTTTTGGTCAAGACCCGGCAAAGTCACCCGTCCCACACCATTTCCGCCTGTTATTTTAACAAAAGCATCGCCAAATTCAGAGGAAAGACAATCGCGTTGAAAATTTGTTACTATCTGATTACCAGCGTATTTTCGCACAGTAGCAAAAATTTTTATTCCGTTCGTTACATCAGGGTCAGTTCCAGAATATTTTTGAACTGAGCAAGCAGCACATTCTTCTGAAAAAGACTGGTTTTCTATTTCGAGAAAGACTTTTATTCCTTTGGGCGTGGTCAATGTCACATACGGCACGATTTTTTGAGTCAAAAGCATCCGTGTTGCCGCAACGCTCGCCGCAGCCGCACAAGTTCCTGTAGTAAAACCGATTTCAGGCTCCGTATTTTTTTTGAGAAGGAAAAAAGATTTTGTGGGATTTTCGCGAACTGGCATTTCTTTATTTTTTCACTTTATCAAAAAAAAGAAAAAATTTATACTATGAAAGAAGTTTACGCTGATGAAAACGATTTTTTTTGACCTTGACGACACACTTTATTTCCGAAGAGACGCATTTTTCCTCACTTTCGACGAATTTTTTGGAGGAAAACACGCGAATCTAAAAGTTTTTGCAAACGACCGGTGTCGGATTCGTGGAGACGAAGTGTTTTTCAAGTGCCAGAATGGTGAAATCACCGAGCTTGAAATGTATATTTTCCGCTTTAAAACAGGTTTTGCAGATGCGGGAATTGAAATCAGCCGAGAACAAGCAGAAGATTTTTACAAATTATATAAAAAACATCTTTATTCAATGAAACTCAATCCTCAAGTCGTTTCGATGCTTGATTTTGCAAAGGCTCATTTTGAAAATCTCGGAATAATAACAAACGGGCACGGCGAACATCAGCGGAACAAAATCAAAACTCTGGGTCTTGAAAACTGGATTTCACGCGATTTAATCATAATTTCTGGCGAACACGGCTGCCCCAAGCCCGACAAACATCTTTTTGAGATTGCGCAAGAAAAATCCGGGAAAAAGCCATGCGAACTTTTGATAGTCGGCGATTCATTTCAGAACGACATTCTGCCCGCAGACAAACTTGGATGGCACACAATCTGGATAAATCTTTATGGAGAGGATTTCACACAGCCGGAATATGCGGTAAAGGAAATTTCTGAAATTCCTGAAATTTTGAAGTCATTTACCGATCCGGAATAGAATTTTTGAAGAAATTGAAATTTCGGCATTACTCAAACAAAGCAAAATCACTTCAGGTTGTATAAAATCGCATTGCAAATTGCGGCGGCAACAGTGCTCCCGCCTTTTCGACCTTCGTTCACGATGTAAGGCACGCCCGAAGCCATTATCATCTCTTTGGCAGGAACCACATTAACGAATCCAACAGGAACGCCAATTACCGCGACAGGCTTAAATCCTTCTTGCATGAGAGAGCAAAGCTCAACAAGGGCTGTGGGCGCATTCCCGATCGCAAAAACCACAGGCTTTTGAATCTGAGCCGCCCTTTTCATGCTCACAGACGCTCTCGTGAGATTCAGTTCTTTGGCCTGTTTTGCAACATCTTCGTCGGCCATAAAACAATGTGCCTCACCACCGAATTTTGCCAGAGTTTTTTTATTGATTCCGGCAAGTGCCATGTTCGTGTCAGTAACGATGTCAGCTCCATTCAGAACCGCGTTTTTAATTATTTCCACAACGTTCGGAGAAAATTTGAGGGTCTGTGCATATTCGAAATCAGCCGTGGTATGAATCACGCGCATGATAATCGGAGCAAGTTCTTCGGGAAGAGAAATCTCTTTTTGTGCAAGTTCACGTGCTATGATTGAGAAACTTGTTTTTTCGATGTCGGCAGGAAGAACATGCTCCAATTGAATCATTTTAATCCTCTGAAAGCCAGCTCAAAAATTTATCATCTTTGACAGAATCACTTGCTTCGGTTGTACCAAGCGAACGCCCGCCGAGTAATTTCTGAACATATTTTCCGATTATGTCATTTTCGAGATTGACAGTATCGCCTGCCTTTTTTGAAAGAAGCGTGGTTTCTTTGGCTGTATGAGGAATCACGCTCACAGAGAATTCTGAATCAGAAACACCTGCAACCGTAAGACTGATTCCGTCGATTGCGATTGAGCCTTTTTCAACAATCAAATTGAGAATCTCTGAGTTTGCCTGAATATGAACCCACACGGCATTTTCTTCTTTTTGCATTTTTGAGATTGTTCCTGTTCCGTCGATGTGACCGCTAACAAGATGACCGCCAAACCGACCGTCCGCAGCCATTGCCCTCTCAAGATTCACACCATTGCCAACTGAAAGAGAGCCAAGAGAACTCCGCCGCAAAGTTTCGGCCATAACATCAGCCGTAAAACTCGAAGAACCGAGTGAAGTGACCGTAAGACAAACACCGTTCACCGCAATTGAATCGCCGACTTTTGTTCCATCAAGGACTTTTTTTGCTGCAATTTCAATTGAACCTGATTTTCCGCCAACAGAAACTCTTTTAACACTTCCAATTTCTTCAATAATCCCAGTAAACAAAACAAACCTCCCAAAGTAAAATGTAAAGTTTTACAAATTTGTGGATAATTATAAAAATAAACTCTCGGCAAGAACAAATCACAAAGATGTGCTGCCTGCCAACTCCATCAAAACATCCTCTCCAATCTGTGAAACTTTTTTAATCTTAAATCCGAACGCATCTTTTGGAAGATTAACCCCCTCTCCTCCGACTGGGGATTTTGCCGCCCCTCCAAAGATTTTTGGAGCAACAAACACATAGATTTTATTTACTATTTTTGATTCCAATGCACTGAAATTTATGGCCCCGCCGCCTTCAATAAGCACGCTGTCAATCTTCTTTTCGCCCAGAATTTTCATAAGTTCATAAAGATTAACCTGAGGCTTTGGGTTATCAAGGCGCATTTCTTTAGCTCTTGCCAGAAGTCCGCGATGATTTTCGCCCTTCAATTCAATAACTTCAACCCCGGCATTTTCGAGAGCTGCTTTCTTTTCTTGGAAAGATTTCTCTCCGGCCTCTTCACGCACAAGGCCCACACATGCGACAATTGTGGGAATTTCTTTCGCAGTTCTTACAATCTTTGACTCAAGAGGAATTTTCAAATCTGAGTCACAAATAATCCGAACTGGATTTCGCCCAGTCAATTCACCGTTTTCGTTTGTGAGGCGGCAATTCAGCATTGGGTCATCGGAAAGCACAGTGCCAATTCCTGCCAAAATGCCTGCGTAACGATTTCGAAGCACATGAACGAATTCACGAGACTTTTCACCGCTAATCCATTTTGACTCGCCCGTTTTTGTGGCAATCTTTCCGTCTAAAGTCATCGCATATTTTAAGGCAACGAATGGCATTTTTGTGCTTATGTAATGGAAGAAAATCGGATTAAGACTGTCACATTCTTCGCGGCAAAAATCTTCGGAAACCAGAACCCCATGCTCACGAAGATATGCGTTCCCTTTTCCGTGCACCAATGGATTGGGATCACGGCTTCCGACAACGACATGAGCAATTTTAGACTCGACGAGAGCGTGCGTGCAAGGAGGTTGTTTGCCAAAATGACAGCAAGGCTCCAGAGTGACATAAATTGTGGCACCCTCAGGATTTTGCCCTCTCTGGTAACAATCTTTCAACGCATCTCGCTCGGCATGAAGCTCACCATAAGCATGATGCCAGCCTTCACCGATAATCTGGCCGTTCTTGACAATCACCGCACCCACAAGCGGATTGGGATTCGTTCTGCCCTCGCCTTTTTTTGCCAATTCAATGGCACGGAACATAAATTCTTTTGAAAGAGATTCTGAGTTATTCATTTGATATTGTTATAGTCTACCACATTCAAAAAAAACTTCAAAGCCAGACGAAGATTCTATTCTGCCCGATTTTGAGAAATTTGAAGAATATATTTTGCGATCTTTTAAAAGTTTATTTTTGAACAGGAACAAACGGAACTACAAAACACTGACCTATAACCGCACTGTCCGTGAGAGGAGCTTCCTTTGTAACCTGAGTGGCAGCTTTTAACCCGCCCTGAGTCGTGTATCCCTGAGCAGAGCCATTTTTCATACACTGGCATACAAGTTCCAGAGCTGTGGCAGCCTGTGCGTTCGCATCCTGCAAGACCGTTCCGTACATCTGATTGCTCGCCATCGAAGCTTTGCCCGCATCAGTGGCATCAACTCCGAGAACAGGCACTATCAGAGCCGTGCCGTCGTTGTCTGTATCTTTTGTGGGGCTGGAAGGATTATCAACAAGCCCATGGCTCACAAGAGAATCAACCGCCCCCAGAGCCATCTCATCATTCTGCGCAATTACAACATCAAACTTTTTGCCAGAGCCTTCAATCAGCAAATCGAGATACTGACGTGCGCTTGCCCTGTCCCAGTTGGCACCGTATTCTGCCACGATGTTGACAGTGTAGCCGAGCTTCTGAAGACCTTCCATTACACCGACTTTTCGATAAATCTGTGCCGGATGACCATATTCGCCGTTAAAATAAACAACGTTCAGAGTTTTTCCAGAGAGCTTGCCCGGATTTTTTTTGAAATAATTGTCGATAATCTGAGCCTGAAAATTTCCTGCGTCAGTCTCCGGTGATGAAGCGTAAAAGAAATTTTTGCCAACTTTGAGTGCTTCAACAGAAGGAATGACGTTTGAGAAAGCCGCCGAACCGCCCTGCGAACTAATGATTTTTGTGATTTGTTCGGTCAAATCCGTGCTGTACGCGATAATTACGAAATTCTTGACTCCGTTGAGAAGCATTGTTTTAATCTGGTCAATTTGAATCGCCGCATCATTGTTTGCAGAATAAATTTGAAGCGTGACATTGAGTTTTTGAGCAGATTCGAGCAGACCTTTTTTGTAGGCCTGAAAAAATGCCTCGTTATCATTGCGAAGAAGAACTCCAATAACTTCCTTTTGGGATGATGAATTTTTGTCGCATCCAATAAAAGAAAAAACAAAAGCAGAAAGAACCGAAATCAATAAAAACTTCTTCATATTATGATGCCCCCTTAAACTGTGAACTGGTCAACCTGATTACCGATTTCAAGAATTGAGTCGTACATAATCTTTGTGATTTTATCGAGCGACTGACCCGTTTCGGTGATTTTTTCGGTAGTCTGAGAAATAACATTCATACTGTCACGAATTGCACCTGTCGCATCCTGAAGCTGCTTGATTTCCAGAAGAATCGCATGATTGCCCTCGGACATCTCTTTTGACGCCGTTCTGACTTCGAGCGTGCTGTCATTCATCGTACTGAGCGCGCTGCCAATCTGGCGGGAACCTTCTGCCTGCTCCTGCATTGCGCCCTTAATCTGATTAACGAGCATATCCGTGCTCTGGATTTTTTGAGTAACGGAATTGAACGCTTCGCTTGAAGCCTCTGAAGCCGAAACAACGCTCGTGATTGAATCCCGGATTTTTTTGAGCTGCATTCCGATTGTTTTTGACTGAACAGTTGAAGTTTCTGAAAGCTTGCGGATTTCATCGGCGACAACTGCAAAGCCTTTGCCTGCCTCGCCAGCATGAGCCGCCTCAATCGCCGCGTTCATAGCCAGCAAATTCGTCTGGCTTGCGATTGCCGCGATTGCCGTGTTTGCTTCTTGCAGCATGACAGATTCCTGCTCAATCTGGGCAATTTTATCGTTAACATCTTTTTGCTTTTCTGAACCGACAGCCGAAGTTTCTTCAAGCTCATCGAACTGGCTCGCCATTTTTTTAACAGAATCGTTTACGGAATCAATATTTCCAATCATCTGCTCAACAGCCGCACTCGCCTGAGAAACGCTCTGAACCATCTGCTCAATCATTCGCTCCAGAGACTCAATGTTTGAGGCAATCTCGTTGACTGCACCTGCCGTCTGCTCAACACTTGCCGACTGATGAGAAATTCGTTCGGAAACCGTATCGATATTTTCAAGGATTTGAGTGTTTGAAGAAGCCGTTTCCTGTGAGCAGGCATGCATTTCCTCACCTGCCGCAGAAAGCTGATCCTTTGAATTTTTAAGCTCAGTTACGATGCTCTGCAATTTTTTTGTGAAACTATTGAAGCCATCGACGACAGAACCAATTTCTGTGCGAGAGTCAATCTGAATACGCTGAGTTAAATCTGCATGACCAGAAGCAATTTCGTTGATTGATTTTTCGACTACGCCAAGAGGTTTGAGCATGAAGCCCGAAATTAAAAGAATTGAAAGCGCAAGCGCAAGAATTGTGAAAACTGAAATAATGATATTTGTTTTTTCGAGGGTTTTACCAGTTTTGTAGACCTGAGATTCACCGATTGTAAAAGCTAAAACCCACGGAGTATAAGCAATCGGCGTATAAGTGACGAATACATTGCCTTTTATGTCGCCCCAGTTTTTGACCCAGCCTGTTCCGATTCCGCCGTTGACAGCCTTTTTAATCAGCTCCGTTACGGAAGAATCGTTTGAACTGTCAAGAAGATTCTGCTTCATGATGACGCTTTGGTTCATGTTTGCAACGACAGTTCCGTTGTCAGAAACAATCCAGGTTTGGCCGGACTCGCCGAGCAAAATATACTCGACCATATTTTTGATATTATCAAGAGAAATCACCGCCGCAAAAACGCCGATGACCTCTCCATGAAGCTTTGCCGCACGAGCAATATGGAAAATCATATTCCCGTTGGAATCACGAATCGGGTTATCAACATAGCTTGACCGCCCTTCTCTCATGACCGCCTGATAAAATCGCTCGCCCGAAACATTCTCGACGCCACCAATATCACTGTAGCCTTTGCCGTCCTTGCCAGCATATATAATAGAAGAAAAATATGTTTTTCTTGTACCGTTATGCTCTTTGAGCCAAGTGACAATCTGCTCATCATCAGCAGCAGCAACGACATCAGCGTCGGAATAGAAAGACATCTGATTGATGTACTCACTTATTTTGTTTGCAATTGCAAGCGAATAAGCATTCGTAATCTGCGTGCAATCCATTGCATAGCTTTCTGCCGTTGATTTTTTGGCAAATGTGGAGATTAATATGCCCTGAACAATATTTATTGCAAGAACCAATCCCACAAGGAAAAGACAAAGGATGACTGAAATTTTGTAGCGATTTTTTGCCATGATGCCCCCATTTTATCCCGGAGCATCATCTGCCTGTTTGAGCTTAGAATACAGCTACAACCTCACCGTTTGGATAACGCTCAGAAATATACTTCTTAATTTTATCGCTCTTTATAGCTTCAATCAAGAATTTTATTTCTTCTTTGCTCTCATTTCCAGCTTTTACAGCAATTACGTTGACATATGGAGAAGAAGAGCCTTCAACAAACAAACCGTCTTTTTTGGCAGAAAGACCGGCAGGAATAGCGTAGTTTCCGTTGATAACGGCACCGTCAACATCGCCCAAAACTCGTGGAAGAGATGCAGCCTCAATTTCCTTGAACTTAAGCTTTTTTGGATTCTTTTTGATGTCGAGAGGAGTTGCTGTGATTCCAACACCCTCTTTCAAAGTGATAAGACCAGCGTCCTGCAAGAGAAGAAGCGCACGGCCTTCGTTTGTCGGGTCGTTAGGAATTGCAATCGTAGCCTTTTTCTTCAAATCGTCAAGTTTTTTGATTCTGTTTGAATACAATGCAAATGGCTCAACATGAATGCCAGCCGCATTTACAAGATGGTAGCCCTTCTCTTTGTTGAAAGACTCAAGGTAAGGAATGTGCTGGAAGTAGTTCGCATCGATGTCACCAGCTTCAACAGCATCATTCGGTGTGACATAATCAGTGAATTCTACGACCTGTAAGTCGATTCCTTTGGCAGCCAAGTCCTCTTTTACGAGATTGAGAATCTCTGCGTGAGGCTCAGGTGTTGCGCCAACTTTAAGAACTTTCTGCGCGAAAACAGAAGAAGCAAGAACAGCGATTCCTGCAAAAGCGATTAATTTTTTCATAGTAAGCTCCTTGTTTTTGAATTTTAAATTACTATTAACCTAGCGAGTTAGTATGTTTTATGTTATACTACTATGTGTGCTTTGTGTCAAGAAGGGAGGACTGAGCGGGAAAGATTTAAAAGCGCTTTCTACTTAGAGAGTTTTAGCACTTTTCACCTCTGTGAACTTCTTGAGATAGTTTTTTAAATTTATGTAAGAATTGTAGGCGGGCGCGGTTCCATCCAAATATCCACTTTGGAACGCATCGCTTTTTTTTATATCATTTCGTTTTAGTGATTCGGAAAGGTTTTGTACAGAAATGCTGTCTATATTTTTTGTTATATATATTGAATCATTTCTGTTATGCTCATCCAAAAGCTCTGGATAATGGGTAGAATATATTAAAACGGCTCCATTTACATTTATTTTTGAATCCATGAAAAATCTTATGATGGTAGAAACTATCTCTTTATTAAAATGATTTTCTATTTCATCAACAACAAGATAACCGCCTTTTGCTAAAACAAAAGAAATAGCCATAGAAACAGTTATGCCCTTTATAGTACCCGACGAAAGATAATAATTCAGTTCACTCTGTTTTTCGACAATGAGTGTTTTTTTATTTTTAAATTGAATGTGGAATTTTGCATTTTCAGGATTTTCACCAATAACCGAAAGGGAATCTATTGATGGATCGAGGAATTCGACAACTTCCGAAGGTATTTGAATTTGAGAGAAAGGAATGAAATTTATGTCTGTAAGAAAAAGCATTTCCGTTACATCAAGGAAATCCTTATTAGCTTTATTATATGCTATAACTACACTAACATCATCAGGCAAAAAATCTTTCATTTCTCCAATATTCGTTCGGTCCAACACAAACTTGATATTAGAAAAATCTAACAAGTGTTTTTTATTTGCACTTGCTGCAATTTTTTTTACATATAAAGTTTCTGAAGTAATTTTATATGTAATACTTCCCAAGGATGTTTTTTCTGATACTACTTCATATAGATGCCCCTCCATCAGGCGACATCTATCTTGGCATAGAGGGATAAGATACCAGCAGAGTAAAGTCCGAGAATTCCACATCCGTCAATTGAAAGGATATGGAAAGTTTTTTTTATTTTCTGTGCTCATAAGGCACACCTCCTGATGGGGCAAACGGAGGATTGACTTGAAATGGCAAATTTATTAAAATTTGGTCATTGTTTTGGAAAGCAATCTCCGTTTCTTTTATGGATTACTAATTCATACGAAATAGTTGAGTAAAGCACTAAAGAAGTACCAGTTCTTTAGTGCTTTTTTTATTTTCCCCTCTAAATAAAATATAATCATAACAATTATAAAAAGCAAGCAAAAACACAAATAAAATGTGAAAATTTCACATTTTATTTGTGTTTTTGCTTGAGACGTGCTATATTAATATCAGGGAATAAAATTTACGGGAGGTCTATATGTTGACTCGCTTTACCGTTGGTAATTTCTGTTCTTTTGATAAAAATCAAACATTGTCCCTTATATCTGGTTCTATACAGAATAAAAAAGAAAGATTGTTTAAAACAAAAGATTTTAAGTTATTGAAATTTGCTTCTATCTTTGGTGCAAATGCTTCAGGTAAATCCAATTTCATAAAAGCTATGGAATATGCTCAAAGAGCTGTCATGGTTGGAATGGAACATCCTTTATTTGAAGTAAAGAAATATAGTTATAATCGTTTGAGTCCAAAAAACAAAGACAAAACTTCTTATTTTGAATTTGAAATTTGTATTGACGATGAGATTTATGCATATGGTTTCGAAATACTTATTTTCCAGAAAAGAGTATGCGAAGAGTGGCTTATAAAATTAGATAAGAATAATAAAGATATTCCAATTTTTACTAGAAATATAGACAACAAACAAATTTATTTTAATCCAGAATATTTGACTGAAAAGAATGCAGAAAGAATGAAAGTTTATATGGATGATTTTAAGTCTGTATCAAAAAAATTATTTCTTTCTGAAATTGTTTCTAATAAGGAAGAACTTTACAGAAGTAATCCTAAGTTAATTATCCTTAGAAAATTAATTGCTTGGATTGATAGATTAAATATTTCTTATCCTTATACATCTATATCTGGTTATGATTGTTTCTCTCAAAAAAACATTGACGAATTATTTAATGCATTAAGTTCATTTAAAACAGGTATTTCTAAAATTATTCCATGCGAAATATCTAAAGAACAAGCATTAGATAAACTTAACGCTGAATTCCGTAAAGAAATAGAAGAGTCGATTATTCGTGCTTGTCCACCAGAATGTGATAAAAATGACAAGGATTGCGATCAATGTGGTTTTAGGATGAATTATAATGGTCGTCTAATATTTGTTACATTCAGAGACAGAACTCCTGTATTTACAGAAATTACATTTGAGCATTTCAATGTTCCTGGAGTTTATTTCTCTCTTGCAGAAGAATCAGATGGAACTCAGCGTTTATTGGATTTGTTATCAGTTTTATTTATACAAAAAGAAAATTCAGTTTTTGTTATTGATGAAATTGATAGAAGTTTACATCCTCAATTAACAATGCAGTTTATTAAGTCATTCTTAAAATTAGCAGAAAATAAGAATATTCAATTGATCATCACAACACATGAAAGCCATTTATTAAATCTTAAATTATTAAGACAGGATGAAATTTTCTTTGTTGAAGCCGGTCATAGTGGAGAAAGTATTCTTTATCCATTTGATAAATTCAAGGAACGGTTTGACAAAAAAATTGAAGATGCATATTTAGATGGTAGATATGGAGCAGTTCCTTTGTTTGATTCCATATATACACCTTTTGATTCAGAATCAAAGGAGTAATAATGAGAATTAATCAACCATATGGAGTCCGTTATGAATATGAAGAGTTTTCTGAAGAACCTAAGAAACGCTATTTTATAGCTTGCGAAGGGAAAAAGACAGAATACAAATATTTCAAGGGAATCATGGATAATAAGGTTGAAATTAAAATTAATCCCTTAATTGAAATAATTCCTATTAATCATGACCCTAACACTGGATCAAATCCTCTTCATATTTATCAAGAAGCAATTGAAGCTATAAAAACTGCTCCCAACTATCTTGCTGGTGATGATTGCATAATCGTTGATAGAGATAGAAGCAGTTTTTCTGAAGCACAATATACTCAACTCTTACAGGCAGATACAAACAAGGAAATACGTTTTTGTGTTTCTAATCCTTGCTTTGAGTTCTGGCTGTTATTACATTTTTCTGATTGTTCAGAGTATTCACAAAATGACATTTTTGAAAATGCTAAAGATGGAAACAGAACTTATGTTGA
>Ga0256404_1001092_pt1 | contig 68026 bp, 68 predicted proteins | sample RumenRJG_01DNA_FD_185990 | JGI IMG/M metagenome (GOLD analysis project Ga0256404, IMG submission 185990) | Bovine rumen microbial communities from Lethbridge, Alberta, Canada - RJG_01 | ecosystem: Host-associated > Mammals > Digestive system > Stomach > Rumen | place: Canada: Alberta | collected... | reverse complement strand
TTTCCTGACTTCGTCACTTTTTTCAAGAAGGAAAAGTGTTAATTTGTAATTATCTATTAATCAAATTGTTGTAATTTTGCATACCCTGTTTATGGGGTATGCAAAAGATTTTTTAACTATGTTCATAAAGAAGATACATAATCGGTCAGGTAGTGTAAGTGTGATAGTAGCAGAAAAGAATAAAGGCAAGTATACTAAACTGGCAACTATCGGCATCGCCAGGGATGAAAGCGAGGTTGATGAGTTGAACGTAGAGCGGGCGTTCCGCATTGCAAAGTCGAAAATCGAGATACGCCCCATGTTCCACTTCACACGCAAGCGCATCGAGGCGCACGTCTGCATCTGCTTCGTGGCCTTGAAGTGCTACAAAGAACTTGAACGCAGGCTCAAAGCCGCCAACATCGGCATGAGCGTTGACAAGGTGCTGAACATGGCAAAGACTGTCACCACCATCGTGTTCCGACTGCCTGAGAGTGGCAAAACTGTCACAAAGACAATGCCCATGAAACGACATCAGCGAATAGCAAAACTATTCACTGGCGAATTTTGGGGTATGCGATGACGAAGTCAGGGGTGTGATGCCTGCTCCCGAGCTTTTTCTCGTCGTCCTCGGTCCACAAGGGATTCTCATCGTCCCAGTCGTCAAAACCAAAGAAAGCCTCTTCGGTGAACTCTTTCATTTCTCGCCCATCCTTCTTGGTAGGGCGTCCCAAGCCCTTCTGTCGCTTGACAAAACCGCCTATGCGTGCCATTTCAAGCAACTCATACTGGTCGGGCGTAGTCACATTTTTCAAGTAGTTGGGCACCAACTTGGCCCCTACCCTGTTGTCGAGCAGCGCAAGCACCTCGAAGGTGAACGTGATGGGCGGCTTGCGCACCGATATCTTGTCGCCCACTTTGATAATGTGCGAAGGCTTCACGTTCATGCCCGCTATTGTCACACGGCCCAGTTTGCAAGCTTCGGTAGCCATCGAACGCGTCTTGAACACGCGCACAGCCCAGAGCCATTTGTCAATTCTCACGTCCTTCATCATGCACTTACTTATTGTTGAAATTGGTCATTGCAAAACTCAGGCCCGAGAGGCAAAAGGCCTTGATGGCTTCGATGGCTATATCGATGCGCTGGGGCAGTATGGCCAGCTCGTCATCACTGGGGTGGCCCAGCACATAGTCGATCTGCATACCGCGTGGAAAATCATTGCCCATGCCGAAACGCAGCCGGGCAAAGGCGTTCGAACCCAGCATGGCTGTGATGTTTTTCAACCCATTGTGGCCGCCGTCGGCCCCCTTGCCACGCAGGCGTATCACGCCAAAGGGCAATGCGATGTCGTCGACAACCACGAGAATGTGGTCGAGATCGATATTTTCTTTATTTTTCCAGTATCTCACGGCCTCACCGCTCAGGTTCATGTAGGTCGACGGTTTCAAGAGCAGCAATTGCTGGTTCTTGAGGCGCATTTCGGCCACATCACCGTAACGCTGGGTTGTGAAAACAATATTGGACGCCTTAGCAAAGGCATCCAATACTGTAAAACCTATGTTGTGGCGGGTGCCTTGGTATTCTTCACCAATGTTACCCAAGCCGACAATTAAATACTTCATTCAGCGTAATTTGATGTTAAATTACTCGGCTGCAGCGCCGGTAGCAGCTGCGCCCTCTTCACCCTCGGCACCTTCGGCTGTTGCTGTGGCATCGTCGGCGGCAGCATTGCGCGTTGCACGCACACCGGTGATCACAAGATCCTTGGCGCTTACAAGCTCGAAGTTGTCAAACTTGAGGTCGCCCACCTTGATAGCCTTGCCAATCGTGAGTGCATCGACATTGACGTCGAGCGACTCGGGAATGTTGGTGTAGATGCCCTTCACCTTCACACGCTTCATGTTGAGGTAGAGCTTGCCACCTGCCTTCACACCAGCAGCGTGGCCAGTGACGTGCACGGGCACCTCTACTACCACAGGCTTCTGGTCGTTCACCTCGAGGAAGTCCATGTGCAGGATGTCGTCGGTGAGTGGGTGGAATTGAATATCTTTGAGAACTGCCTTGTGCGTCTCGCCGTTGAAGGTAAGGTCGACGACGTAGATCTCGGGCGTGTAGACCAGCTTGCGCACGTCGTTGAATTTCACGACCAGGTCGGTAGTGATCACACCCTTGCCAGCTGCAGTGGTCATCACCGCTTTCTCGCCAGCTTCGAGCTTGCCATTGTAAACCCACTCGCCCTTATCGTTTTGCTCAAACTGGATGAGCTTGCCGCCATTGAGCACTACGGGGATTTTTTTCTCGTTGCGAAGGGCCTTGGCGGCCTTCTTGCCAAGATCAGTTCTTGGTTCTGCGTTTAATTGAAAAGTTTTCATTGTTTGTAATTGATTGTGTTACTAAAAATTAAGTGTGTTGCCTTAATTTCCCATCACACGGAAACTTTAAAGCGGTGCAAAGGTACAACTTTTTTGCCTCTTCACCAAATAAATAGACTCGTCTGTAATCATTTTTTTGCTCTTATTATGAGCCAATTGCTTTGGAATCGGGTGTTGTCGTAGCGCTTGGCAAGCTCGGTCGTCGTGCCACCTGCCATAGTGCGATACCACCCATAGGCCCAAGTGCCCATGTCGAGATACAGGGCATCGCGCGCCCCCAGTTGCACAATGCCTGCAACAAACTCCTCGGGATATTGCTCGTCGGCACCTTGCACGACAGCGAAGCTGCCATCGGCCATGAGCACTGCAGCTCTGAAAATGATGTGCGGCCTGCGGTCGATGATGGCTTGCGGGATGCGATCGACGTGTGCGACACCGTTTTCTACAATATAGCATTGCTGAAAGAGGTAGCCACGATGTGCTGTGGCTGATTTTATGGATTGGTCTATGATGTCGCTGGGCAAAATTTTCACCTTACCATCCACGATGAGCATGTGCCCGGTCGTTGTCACATCGGCATATCCCTTGTGCAGTGTTCCTGCCACGACATGGTCGCCACACACTGTCGTGAGGTCGTCGCCAGTGAAAGCTGCAGCCACACTGAGCAGCAAGCTGCCGTCGTTCACATCGGGAGCGGTGCCGCTCTGCGTGAGCACTTCAGTCCCAGCTTTTGGTTTCATTACAATGTATCGATGCCCCAGTGCCGCGGCAGTGTCGACTGCGAGCAGTTGCTTGTTGTTGAGAGTTGAGTCCATGTTTTTTAGTGTATTGCAGGCTGTGGTGCACATGGCTGCCAGCAGCATGATGAGAAAATTAATACGCATTTCTTTATTTTCCAAACAGTATGGCGCGGTCGCGTTGGGCAGCTGGCTTCACCCACTGCTCGGGCACGAAGCGCCAGTTGTTGTTAGGTTTGGGCGCAATTGTTCCCTCTCGCTTGATTTCTTGCATCAAGTAGAATCGCTGGTCGCGTGCACTCTTGTATATCACGCGGCTTTCCAGCTCATCCTTGGCTATGCCTGCGCCCTTGGTCAGGAGCTGCCCGCCGCCGTTGGCACGGTAGCTGTTGAGTGCCACCTTGTAGGTCTTGTGCAAGTCGAAGGGCTTGCCATTGCTCATCCTCAATATCTTCACCTTGCTGCCATTGGGCTTCGTCACGTCGACCACATAGTCGATGCCCGCGGCGCTGTCAAAGTTGTAGGTGGGGTTAGCAAACCATAATCCCTTGTTGCCGTTGCTTGCCGAAAGGTTGAAAAGGTGATCGCTTGGACTGGTCATGGTGTTTACCCACAGGTCGTAGCTCATCTCCAAGTGCTTCCTTATTTCTTCACCTGTGAGTTTCATCACATAGAGCTGGTTTTCAAACCGGTAAAGGTTGAACATGTCACCCACTGTGATGGTGCCCTTGTGTAGCACAGCATGAGCCGAGAGTGGTGCATTGAAAGCCACATCGGCTCCGGTGAGCTTGAGCTGAAGGTTCAGAATCAAATCGGTAAAGGCGCTGTTGCCAAAGAAGCAGTCCTCGCTGCTCAAGTCGCTCTCGAGTGTACCAATGGGCTGGTTTACCCATGACTTCACGCTGTCGAGCTGGGGCTTGAAATGTGCCATATAATGGCTGTCGGGCTTGATGGAAGTATAGTCGACCAACGAGCCCTTTTTCATGTCGAGCCTCCAGCTGCAGTCGCCTTCGCGATGCAGGGTGACGTCGGCTCTGGCCACCTGCATGGCATTGTTGGCCGAGTTGAGCAGCAACACCCCGTTTTCCACGCTGTTGTGCTTCACGTGGTCGTGACCAAAGAAGATGATGTCGATGCCCTCGACCTGCCTGGCAACGGCCAGAGCTTCGTTTTCGCAATAAGACGACGTGACAATGCCGCCCTCAAGGCCACTGTGAAACAATCCCACGACGAGGTCGGGGTTCTCGTTGTCGTGGATGTATTTTACCCAATACTTGCAACTCTCAACGATGTCGTCGATGCGCAGGCCGCTGTAGATGCGCGGAGCAAGCCAGTTGGGGATGGCAGGCGTCAACATGCCCAGCACAGCAATTTTCACGCCTTTCTTGTGCAATATCGTGTAGGGTTTCACATAGGGGGAGCCCGTTGCAGTGTTCACAATGTTGGCACCCAGCACGGGGCATTTCACCTCGCCCATCCACTTGTCGTACACGGCGTGTCCTGGCTCAACGTCGTGGTTGCCCACCGCTTGGGCATCATAGCCCAGGTAATTCACGACCTGCGCCGCAATATTTTGCTGGGTGGTGTCCACATAGTTGTAGTAGTAGCTGATGGGCTGCCCTTGCAGAATATCGCCATTGTCGAGCAATACAAGGCCGTCGCCCAGTGTGGCGCGCAGCGAGTCGACATAGGTGCTAAGTCGGGCTATCGAGCCTGCCCGTGGCTTGCCAGTGATGAAGTCATATGGGAAAAAACACCCGTGCACGTCACTTGTCTCGAGCAGAGTGATGCGCACATCGCCATTGTTGTCATTCGCTCCTTGAGCATGTTGCGCCGTCATGACCAGTGCAATGCACATGGCCATGAACGGCAATATCAACTGTTTCTTCTTCATAGTTGCTGTAATTGTTTCTTTTACTGTGCAAAGTTACAAAAAACTGCATCATGCACAACTCAATTGTGTTGTGCAGGCGGTGCATCATCGCGATGGAGCGACGTGCTACAAAATAAATTGCACCCCAGGCTCGCGATTTAATGAAAATTTACAGCTGAAATTTGCAATTTTGAAAATACAGCGTTAAATTTGCCTTGAAAAAATGTGAAAGCTACCAAATATACCTTTCATGTGCGGAAACTCAAACGACAAATACACTTTATATAATAAGATATTAATCTTTTAATTTAACTTAAACTAAAAATTATTATGAAGAAAGTTTTACTTTTAGCTGCTTGTGCAGCAATGTTTACCAGTGCCTTGGCCGATACTACAGCCGATGGTTACACCATCACCAAGGCTACCGATGTGGCTTGGCCTGCAGAGTCGCCAAAGAATGATTGCCGTCAAGGCTTTGGCCTTAACAACCAGTTCTATATCCAAAACAAGGCAAACCAAGAGCTTCAAGTGTATGACCTCACGGGCAAGCTCGTGAAAACGATTCCATCGGGCAAAGCCACTGGTGTTTCCTTTGACGAAGCGGGCAATATTGTCATGAGTCTTAGCACGTTCCCCAATGATCATGGATACCGCACCGACACCTTACAAATCAAGGTTGTGAGCGCCGATGGCAAAACGGTGAAAAATTACAACTTGCCTACCGACACCATTGAAAAGGGCCGTTGCGACTTCTTGGGCTGCGCCGAAGGCAACATGCTCACCGATGGTTCACTCTATCTTGTGGGAGCGCTCAACACAGGCGTAGGCATAATGCGAGTTGCTGATGGCGAGCTCGATGTCGACAATTCTTATCAGGCAATTGCTGCTGGAACAACTCCCAGCTCCTCTACTGTTGTCATGCCCTGGAAGCCTGTGGGCAGCGAAGACATGCACTATCTCTATGTGACGCGCAACGCCACTCCATGCGACATGGTGATGGATGGTGAGAACTTCAAGGTTACTCCTATTACCCTGCCCAACAAGGGTGCTAACAATGGCGCTTATCCATTTGTGTACGAAGGCAAGAACTACATTGCATATCCCACTCCTACCAACTATTTTGACGGTTTTGCAGTGGCCGAGATTACCTTCAACGCCGATGGCACCATCAGCGCTGGCGAGGCTCCTGTGATACAAGTTGACGCAGTGGCAACAGCCAATGCTAATGGTTTCCAGGGCGACTGGCTGACAGTTGACCCCAGCACCCAGACTATTTATCAAGTCTATCCTGGCGGCGGCCTGCGCACCTACAAGTTTACTACTCCCCAAAGCACGGGTGTAAACAATGTGACCGCAGCCAAGACTGTGAAGAACGTGACCTATGTGAACACTCTGGGCATGCAAAGTGCTGAACCGTTCCAGGGCATGAACATCGTTGTGACCAACTACACCGATGGCAGTCACACTGCAACCAAGGTGATGAAATAAAATGACCTGAGCATTAATTTAGACGTAAAAGGGCCTCGGTTTAAACAGCTGCCGAGGCCCTTTGTCAATTTGCTTCCTTAAATAGGAATGCACCCTGCAATTCCTCTCTACCTTTAAGACACGCCAAACATGAAGCCTTTTATATATTTAACTACTTAAAACAAATAAACGATGAAGAAAATCTTACAAACCTGCCTGTGTATGGCAGCACTCACTGCCAATGCACAGAATCCATTTGCCTACGGCATCTCGGCCATCCTCCCCGAGGGCAATCAATTTGTCGAAGGCTACGCCGAAGCTCTGCCCATAAGCTACACGCTCAATGCCGCAGCAACCAAAGTTGTCATCAATTTCTATAAAGACGGTGCCACCACTCCTGTAAAAACTGTGGAGTTGACAGCTGCCGAGGCATTGACGGCAGGCACGCACACTGCCGATGTTGCAGTGAGCGACCTGAAAAACGGCGCCTACACCTGGAGCATAACAGCCACTGGCGCTGCAATCACGTCACCTGTCGAAATGGACAAGTACATCCAGTTCTGGTCGCCCTATGGCATCGCCATCGACAACAATCCCGAGAGTGCTCACTTCGGCCGCGTGCTGTGCGGCGAGAGCCAAGCCTCGGCCCCCTCTACTTATTTCTCTCAGCAGCATGGCGGCATCGGGCTCTTCGAGTTTGACCCGCAGTTGAACTTCGTGGCACGCTACGACGGCGGTCTTTCGATGGCAAACTTCAAATATCCCAAGGGCGCTCAATCGACGGCATTCCATGTAAAGAAAGTGAGAATAAGCAAAGACGGCCGCATGTTTGTGGGCATGCTCGACTGCGTGAACAACCCCATCTACGAGCTCGATCCCAACGACCTCAGCAAGTGGACTCCCATCTTCAATGGCACTCTGGCAGCCGACACAACGGGTATCGTGACCAACGCCGAGGGCAAAACTGTGGCAATCGCAAGTGCAGCCTTCGACATAGTGGGCAGCGGAAAAGACTTGAAGATTGTAAACCTGTCGTCGAAATACGGCATGTCATACTCTTATGAGAACTATAGCTGCAACGAGTATGCTCTGGGCACAGCCACAAGCTGGAGCGACCCCATCTCGGCCAGCACAATGGTGATGCCGCTCGACGGCCAGTACACCATCTCGGCCCAGTCGGTATCACTGGCCTACGACCAAGACGGCAACGGCATATGGTATGCCCAATATCGCGGCGCACCAACCGATGCCCAGCCGGCGCTAAAGCACGTGAGTCGTGGAGCCGACGGCAACTGGACCGAGGACTATAGCGACATCAAGACTGTGGTGCGTGGCGGCGGCATTGCCTACAACACCGACTACAGCCTGCTTGCTATACCGAAAGGCAACAACCAGCTTGGCATCTACAAGGTGGCTGCAGGCACAAGCAGCACAGCACAACAGGCAGCAGCGCTGACCAATCCCACCCTTACCGAGCTGTATACAATCACAACTACAAAGTTGCGTGGCTTCAACGATATAGCATTTGACTGCGCCAACAATCTCTATGCTTGCGACAACGGCAAGGAGACTTTGGTTGAAGTCCAGCTCCCGCGCGACAACAACGACTGCGAGGTGGCAGCACGCAGTGCCTTCAACTTCAAGGTTACCCTCTCGACGGGCGTTGACGACTTGACTGCTGCCAAGACGGTGAGTAGCGTGCGCTACTACAACGTGAGCGGTCAAGAAAGCGCCGAGCCCTTCCAGGGCGTAAACATCGTTGTGACCAATTACACCGATGGCAGCCACACGACAACCAAGGTCGTGAAATAAGTCATGTAGCATATTACACTCCTAAACAAGCCGTCAGTCGATATCACGACTGGCGGCTTATTGCTGTTATCATCAATCACATGAAAACGGGCTCACTTTTGATATTTGCCAGTAAGCCCGTCGCGTGAAAAATATGAGAATGATTTATTTCTTCAATTCAGCCTCGATTTTTTCAACTTCCTCTCTGAAAGACTTTTCTACCGACAGCCGTTGCTCAATTTGCTTGATGGCATGAAGCACGGTTGCATGGTTACGGTCGAGCCGCATGCCAATGTTGGTTGACGACAGCTGGGTCTCCTTGCGTGCAAAGTACATCACGAGTTGCCTGGCATCAGATATTTCACGCTTGCGGGTTTTGCCATAGATGAGCGCCGAGTCGATGTTGTAATGTTTGGCTACCGTCTCGGCAATCATATCAAACGTAACTTGGCGCTTGTTGATTTTCACCGAGTTGGATATCACCGACCGTGCCAAGTCGATGTTGATGTCTTGGTTGAGCATCGTGGCATGGGCCAGGAGTGAGACCACAATGCCCTCAAGCTCACGTATGCTGTCGGTAACGTTGCTTGCAATGTAGTCAAGCACCTCGGCGGGTATTACAAGTCCATCTTGCGATGCCTTGAGCTCCAGTACGTTGCGACGCAGCGCGTAGTCGGGCTTAGACAATTCGACAGTCATGCCCCACTTGAAACGCGATATGAGGCGTGGCACCATGCCGTCGAGCTCACTGGGGCGGCAGTCGCTTGAGAGTATCAACTGCTTGCCATGGCTGTGAAGCTGGTTGAAAATGTGGTAGAATGTGTTTTGTGTCTTTTGCTTGCCGGCAAACTCCTGTATGTCGTCAAGAATAAGCACATCCATGCTTTGATAAAAGTTGATGAAGTCGTTCACCTTGTTGTCACGCACAGCAGTTGTGTACTGACTTTCAAAAATGCGAGCCGTGAGGTAAAGAACGCGCGCGCGCGGGTTGTTCTCTTTTATCTTGATGCCTATGGCTTGAATGAGATGGGTCTTGCCCACGCCCGTTGGGCCAAAAATGAACAAGGGGTTAAATGTCTTGCAATTGGGGTCGGTAGCTATAGCCATGCCAATGCTCACTGCAAGTTTGTTGCTATTGCTGTCGCAATAGTTCTCAAAGGTGTTGCGAGGATTGAGCTGCGGGTCAACGTCGGCATACTGCACAGGCTCAAAGGGGTTGCCTGGCTGGCGCGACTGCGACAAGTAGCGGTTGTTGATGACCGTGCTCGAGTTATCGTTTTCCTCGGTCACCGACTGCTCGTGGCTCACAACATCGTAGTTGTAGTAGAGCTTGACCTTGCCAAAAACACGCATTATCACAGCTTTGAGCAGGTTGAGGTACCTTGACTCAATTTGCTCAACAAAGTATTGCGTGGGTGCGTGCAAAACAAGCTTGCCGTCGTCAAACTTCAAAGCAGTAATGGGGGCAAACCAAGCATTATACTGCTCTACGGGCAGATTGTCCTTGATGATTGCAAGGCATTCATTCCATTTCTCGATATGTTGACTTGATGCTGTCATTAATAATGATAAAAACAAAAAGAGGTACTTTTTGTAGTACAAATGTGCAACTAAAATTTAATAAAAAAAAGACCAATAAAATTTGCTTTTTTAAATGCACTTCTTTCAATATTGATTTTCAACAATTTAATGTCACTTCACTCCCAAACCATTCTAAGCCGAAAATGGGGCAGTATTTAAGTGCCAATGACAAAGACATTTATGCGTGTTTTTGAAGATTGTTGCGACTAAACACCAATATAGCGAAAACTCCCAATTACTGATAAGGGCTTGATTTAGGCAATAACAAGACTAAAAAAAAAAGGTGTTTATTTAGAATCAATCTAAACAAACACCCCTATTGTTTTTAATGAAAAATTAGAAAACCTTTATTGTTACGTACTTCTTGGGATTCTTCTTGATGTCCTCAAGCAATGCTTGCAAGCTGGCAACTGCTCCGCTGGCATTTTGATACAACTGGCGGTCGTGCATGAGCATTCCAATCGACGAGTTGGGGTCGTTGAGCTGGGCCGAGAGCCTCTGCACGTTGGCCAGCGTGCGGTTCACGCGAGCCAGTGTTGTGTCGAGGGGCATGTTCTTGAGTGATTGGGTGAGCTCGTTCAAGTTGCCCGACGTTTTTTGCAAGTCCTTGGCAAGGGCACCGGCATTGGTTACAGCCCCATTGGCATTGACAACCACACCGTTCACATTGTCGAGCAATTGCGGCATGCGTGAGTTGACCACGGCCAGCAACTGAGCGAGTTCAATCGAACTCCTGTTGAGCTCGGCTGTGATTTGGTCGAGCCGGGTGACCGATGCATAGAGTGCAGGGTTGGCCATGAGGGTATTGACGCTGCCCAGAATTGAGTCAACCTTTGGAAGCATGACTTCAACACTTGGCATCACCTTTGACGATACCTGGTCCATCAGTCCGCCGCCCACCGGCAGCGTGGGGATGGTTGAACCTGGCTCATAATAAGATTTAGCATCGCTCAGGTTCAGATTAAGAACCGAAGTGCCCAGCAGTGATGTGGCCAGTGAAATAGTGCTGCCCTTGGGAACTTTCAAATTCTTGTCGAAGCTCATCTCGACCACAATCTGATTATTGTCATAGTCATAGTTGATGCTGCGTATTTGGCCCACCGTGTAGCCATTGACATTGACGGGTGAGGAGACTGCCAAATCTTCCACTTTGGCAAAACGGGCATAAAATGTTGTGTTAGACGAAAAGATATTGGATCCCTTCAGAAATTCAATGCCCCAATACAACAAGAAAAGGCTCACGAGCACCGTGGCCCCAATGTAAATATTACGCTTAGAAACTGATTTCATCATTTAAATCTTGATTGGTCAATACCAATTAATAAATAATTCTTGGCAAAAGTACTAATAAAAAATTGATTGATATTGTTCCATAGTGATTTTATTGTAGTCAAATTGGCTGTAGTTGGTAGTCAAAAACTCTTATTGTCAAAAGAAATGTAAAAATAAATGCCTGCAATATAGATTTTTGTTGTAAATTTGCAAAAAGAGTATAAAGAAATCGAAAAATCACGACATTACATGGCAGCGCTCAACACAACAAAAAAACTTTATGGACTCATAGGCTATCCCCTGGCCCACTCGTTCTCGATGGATTACTTCAACCAGAAGTTCAAAGCCGAGCACATCGATGCCGAATATCTTAATTTTGAGATTGAAGACATTGGGCAATTGATGGAAGTCATCAGCGAGTATCCCAATCTCGACGGTCTCAATGTGACTGCGCCCTACAAGGAGCAAGTCATACCCTATCTGGACTCGATCGATGACGGGGCACGTAATATTGGTGCTGTAAATGTAATTAAATTTATAAGAAACGACAGAGAGAACGAGCTGAAACTGAGAGGATACAACAGCGATGTGATAGGTTTCGGCAAGTCGATTGAACCCTACATCGACGCTAAGCACCGGCAGGCCATGGTGCTCGGCTCAGGCGGCGCCTCAAAGGCGGTGAGCTATGCACTCAACAAGTTTGGAGTAGAGGTCATGCACGTGTCACGCAAGAAATCGGCCTCGACAGTGACCTATGAAGAACTCACCAAAGCCATGGTGCATGAGCACAAAATCATAGTCAACACTACCCCACTCGGAATGTTTCCCGACGTGGACAAGTGTCCCGATTTTCCTTATCGGTTTTTGACCAAAGAGCACTTGTGCTATGATCTCATCTACAATCCCGACGAGACTCTGTTTATGAAGCAATCGAAGGAACATGGCGCCGAAGTGAAAAATGGCCTTGAGATGCTCCTGCTTCAGGGCTTTGCTGCCTATGAGATTTGGACAAAATAGCGCCAATTTTTGTTTATGATGCTCTCCAGCGTGTTGTCGAGGTACCCTGTGGCAAGACTGCTTGTTCCGCTCATTGGAGGCATTCTCTTGGGAAATACCGTGGGCACACGCATGCTGGCTGTTCCTTCCATCCTCATTGCTGCGGGGGCTGCATCCTACTTCGCCATGTGGGCAAGCAACAGGAGTGCTGCAGCCCGACTTGCAGTGAGGCCCTATTACATTGTTCCAATAGCTGTCTTGGCACTGGCTGTGGGATGTCTTGCCCAAATGCTCACCTATCCTGACCCTTTGAATCTTGCCTGGGTCAACAGTCAAAAAATGGTTGTAGCAACTGTCGACGACATCAAGTACAAAGACTTCTCGATGCAGTTGTCAGTGACTATTACTGCAAGCTCCAACGGGGCAAAATCTACACCTGTCGATGCAGTGGCGATGATAACAACCCAAGGGTGCAATTACCTGCTGGGCAGTGGCGACCTTGTAGCATTCAAGCCCAACCTGCAGCCTGTGAAAAATCTTGGGAATCCCGATGAAATTGACTATGCAAGCATGCTAAAACGCCAAGGCATTTACTACATGCAACATCTTCCTGCCAGCCGTCTTGTAAAATACGGACACACCACTACATTCTCTTCCTGGCTGGCCGAACAACAAAACAAAATATTGCACAGCATTTTCAACTCACGTCTCAATGAGCCGTGTCAGCACATGGTGGCAGCCTTGATACTTGGCAGCAAGGATCTTGTCGACAACGACACCCGCTGGCAGTATTCCAATGCCGGAGTCGCCCACATCTTAGCATTGAGTGGTCTGCACGTTGGTATTCTGTCAATCATTGTTTGGTGGATTCTCATGCCGCTCGACTACTTGCGGCTCAAGAAGCTGAGACTGGCGGTCACTATTGTGTGCATTGCAGCCTTCGACGTTTTCACTGGACTGCCGCCATCGGTGATGCGAGCATCGATAATGATTGTCTTTGTGCTCGTCGCACACATCCTCTACAGGAAGTCGCTTCCAGTCAATGCCTTGCTGTCGTCGGCCTTGTTTATACTCATTTTTGATCCCAATGCACTGTTCAGCGTGGGATTTCAGCTCAGTTTCATCACGGTGTTAGCCATCTTGCTATATTCGACGCCTGCCAAGCCTGTGGGCAACAAGGCTTGGCAAGCGGTGAAGTCTACTTTGGCCACATCGGCGATTGCGATGGCTTCGACTCTTGTATTGACTGCCTATTACTTCCATTCAATCTCAACCATGTCGATATTGTCCAATCTCCTCATTCTTCCTGTCTTCCCTGTGTTTATGGTTGTAGCAGCATTTTTTGTTATTTTCCTGGCATTAAGGGGCGAGATCACAGTGCTCGAAAGTGTTGTTGAAGGCCTCTACAAGTATATCAATTCGGTAGTGACCACAATTTCGAGTCTCCCACTGTCGCACATCGACGGCATCTACATCACAGGCATTGAGGTGATACTTTTCTATGCCATTCTTATCTTTGTTTCTCTTGCCGTGAAGACGCGACAGCGCAAGATTGCTGTCACCGTTGTTGTGCTACTGGCCGTCACCGTGAGCTACAAGTGCTGGATCAATTTATCCACTCCTGCGAGCGGAATGGTGATTTTCAATTCCTATGATTCTACTCCATTTTTCGCCTTCGAGAACAATTGCGGGTATCTGTGGATGGGCGATGACAGTGACATCGACGTTGCCGACTTTGAGCATCAGCACATGGCATTTTTGGCTCACTACAATGTGACGCACGTGGCGGCCGTGAAAGGCACCACACGTCGTGCAAGCTTCTTCTTCAAGCCTCCCTATTGCTATATGGGCGGTAAGAGAATGGTAGCCATAGGTGCGGGCAAGTGGAAAAAAATCTCGGCAAACAGGCGACTGGCTGTCGACTACATGGTACTCACCAAGCAATGCCACGCGAGAATTGCCGACTTGCTTAAAATCTATAAGCCGCAATCGATAGTCATCTCGGGCGATGTTTACTCTCAGGAAGAAGCACGCATGAAACACGAGTGTGACTCTCTTGGCATAGGCTGCACCTCATTGCGCCAGCATGGAGCCCTGTACTGGTTGGGCAATCAACGGCACACTCTGCCAGCTGCCACCCAGTGCGCAGTCCAGTAGTTTTGATTCAGGTCGGCTACGACCACTCCCCGCGAGGAGGCGTGGGCAAACTTGTTTTCTTTTAAATAAAGACCCACATGATTGATGGTACCTGTGTTGGTGGCACGGGTGCAGAAGAAAACCAAATCGCCCTCGCTCAAGTCGCTTTTCTTGATTTCACGGCAATTCTGCTGGAATATTTTTGCCGAGTTGCGCTGTATATTCTTTCCATACACAGCTTTATACACCTCCATTACAAAGCCCGAGCAATCGGCTCCAGCCTTGCTGTGCCCGCCATAGAGATAGGGCACACCAAGCCAGCTTTTCACCTCACGATACAGCCGCTTGTTGTCGCCAGGACCAAGGGCGATAGTGAGGTTTTTCCATTCTTCTGGTATAGCTACTGCCGACGACTGTCCACCTCCACCCTTGGGATGCGACGGCACGCCACCTTTTGTCACATGGCACGACACGAGCAATAGCATCATCAATGATGCTGTTGCATAAACAAAGATATGTATAAAACGCCTCATGCCGTAATGACAAACAAAAATGTGCTAAAGAATGAACGCCTGAAGAGTTGCATCCCAATCTTTAGCACATTATTATTTCAGTAGTAAATAAATGATTTTTCTATTTGGCGTCCTGCTTGTCTTGGCTATCAGCCTCTTTCTTCTCTTCCTCTTTGAATGTAGTGTAGCCGGCGTTGACAAGAATATTGTACCAATTGATCACCTTCTTGATGTCGGTCTTGTAAACACGGTCGACATCATAGTTGGGAAGAACACCCTTGAAGAACTCATCGAGAGCCTCGGCTGTCTTGTAATTGGCACTGTCGATGGCTTTGCCGTCATATTTTTCCAGAATAGACTGAAACACGTTGCTCAGCGGCACGTCATCGCCTGTGGTGTATATTGCAACATCTCCCAACGAGATGATTTTGTCACGTGAATGTGCTGGCTGGCGCTTGTGGTCGACAAGGCTCTCAACAATTACAAGATTCTTGCCGTAGCTGATCAATTTGTACAGGCCTGGCTTGCCTGAAATACATAATACTTCTTTCAACATAAAATCTATATTTTCTTATGATATTCCTTAAAGTAATTGCAAAGATAACGAAAATTTAACTTTATGTCATCACCATCTATATGCTTTGGCCAAAATATAGGTTACTTTAACAGTCTCATGACTTGAGGCAGCAAGGCTTCAATGCCGTCGTTGACAATGATATGTGTTTTTTCATTCACCCTGTCCTCGGCCGCTTGCGCCTCAATGCGGGCGAGCACTTCGGCCTCGGTGAGGCCATTACGTGCCATCACACGCTGCACCCTTGTGGTTAATGGTGCCGTCACCTTCCATATACTGTCGACAATATCACACAGCCTGCTCTCATAGAGCAAAGCTGTCTCGACAAAGGCATATCGCGACTGGCAGCGACCAGCCCACTGCCGCAAGTCGCGGCGCACAGCAGGATGGACAATGCCGTTCAAGCAAGATAAAGCCTCATCGTTTCCAAAAACGATTTGCGACAGTCGGTGCGCATTGAGCAGCCCGTCGTAGTTGTGATATATCTCAGGACCAAAACAGGTGACAAGCCGGGCCTTCACGTCGGCAGATTGATTCATAAGCCGGCGAGCTTGCGTGTCGGTATCATACACGGCATAGCCCATAACTTTCAAGATGCGCGACACAACACTCTTGCCACTGCCTATGCCTCCAGTTATAGCTATGAGTCTCGACGCCATGTCTTAGCGATTTTCGATGATGTATTCCACACTGTCGGTGAGCAGCTCCATGTTTCTATACACTCCTGGGTACTCACTGATGATGACAGGAGCCTTATTGGATTTTGACGACAGATTGACGGTGTTGTAATCGACAATTAGCTTTATGTCGTCGCGGTTAATCTTGTACATGCTCTTGGGCACCAGGTAGGATACATCGGCCGATGATGGGAAAATAACGAAATTCACATTTGGCGGCGTGTTGCGCACCGCGATGTTGATGCGCTTGTGCTTTTCAATGAGCTGCTCCACGGGCACCATAAGGCTCACCGTGCGCGGCTCAATCTTAGCACCTCGTATAGGAGCGATTGTCAGGTCACGACGCAAGGTATCGGTCAAGTCGGTTGCCTCGGCATGATAGGTATACACCTCGTTGATCTCGGCCAAGGTCTCGCGATCGGAATACACCATCACCGAGTCCTGGCTCAGCACCAAGGGACCATTGACTTCATACTGGAAATTCGTTTGGATATTCCAATCGGGCCTTATAGGTACTTTCTTGCCTGGCAAATTGGTGAATTTCAACAAAATATCATCGGGAAGCAAGCTCACCACTATAGCCTCGCGGTTGAGTTGCTTTTTCACCGCATTGCGCAGTTGCACTGCATTCATCTTGAAATAACCCGAGTTGCTCTCGGCAAAGTCGCTAAACTTCACTTTGATTTTAGGTGTCATGAAGAGCGAGTATTTCAAAAATGCCGACCCTTTGTCTCTCACTGTCACGTTGATGGACGACGGAGCATCGTCAATCATCGTCACCTCTTTGGGAATGCCGGTGATTTCAAATTGGAAAGTGACGTCTTGCTGCACATCCTTGTTGAGCGTAATAAAATACCAGAACATGGCCGAAATGACAACAAAAACCAAGTAGAGCAAAATCGAGCGCGAAGTCTCTGATTTTACTCTAAACTTGAACTTTCCTGAGAAAAGACCTGGCATGGCCTGTAACAATTTTACGCTATCCTGCTTGCTCGTCGTGCAGCAAGATTACTTTTTAGCGTCTTTTGCCTGGTTAAGATTGGCAGGCATGTTTTCCAAGCCTTGCTTGAGAACGGTGATTTTCACCCCGTCGGCAATTTCAAGCTCAACAGTGTCGGGCTTGATGGCCTTGATCTTGCCAATCACGCCTGTCTTGGTCATGACCTTGGCGCCAACAGTGAGGCTGTCGTAAAATGTTGCCTGGCGCTTTTTCTCCTTGCGCTGACTGCTCCACGACATCCACATGAAGATGCCGAAAATGAGAATAAGCGGAAGCCACATCATCATGCCACCACCATCGGCACCGGCATTACCCTTCTGAAGTAAGATTAAGTCTAACATAATTTGATATTTTATGGTTGAATGATTTCTTTATTGTTTCACAATCTTCCCTTGCTCGCGCAGACTCTTGACTACAGCATTGAGAATGCCGTTCACAAATTGCCCACTGTGAGGTGTGCTGAAGTTTTTGGCCAATTCAATATACTCGTTCATCGTAACATTGACTGGTATGCTCGGGAAATTTTTGATTTCGGTGAGTGCTGTGCACATGATGATACGATCCATGAGTGCTATGCGGCCACTGTCCCAACGCTCGCTGCGCACATACTTGTTGATGAGTTCGTCGTTTTCGGCTCTCTCTTGCACTGCCAGCGAAAACAGTTTCTCACCGAACTCGCTGTCTTCGTCGTCTTTGTATTTCGGAGAAATGGGCTCTTTGTCGCCCGCTTCGATACGGCGTATGGTTTTAAGCACAAATTGCCCCATGATGTCCAAGTCGTCGACACTCCAGTACACCGACATGTTCTCGATGTGTTCAAGCAAGTCGTCGTCGGGAAGAATAACCTTTTTCATAATCTGCAGCCACACCTCGCAGTCGCTTGCAAAATCGGTCTTCTCCATAGCCATGTAGGTTTTATACTCCTCGCTGCCGGTAACCTTGAAGAGCAAGAGGCGCAGGAAGAGCTCGTCGTCGCGCCAAGTGATATTGTTGTCGTTCACAAAATCCTGCAACTTCTTGGAGTTGCGAAGCCATTCAACAAGCTGGTTTTCAACAAAACGCATGTTGGGATTTAAATCCTCGTTAGAGGGCAGGAACTTGTGCTTGGCATCGTCGAGCTCGCGATCCTGCAAGTCGGTGAGGTCGATCATGAGCTGCAACAAGCTGTTGTAGAGCTCATAAGACTTGTCAAGACTTGCCTGCAACTCTTTTTTTGCTTTGGTAATTGTCTTGTCAGTCTTGGTGAGCTGATAAGAATAAAGCATTTGAACAACTTTGGTACGAATCAGAATACGATTAATCATATCATTTAATTTTTTGCAAAGTTACCGCAAAAGGACTTGTTTTCAAATTATCGGGCCAACAATTTCAGTCATTCACTCATTGCAACAAGCGATTTTGCATTGTCAATGGCAGCCTGATTCACGTCTTTGCCGCTCAGCATGCGTGCGATTTCAAGCACATGTTCTTCCCTGTTAAGCACTTGCACACTGGTATATGTGCCGTCGGGGGCATCGGTCTTAAACACCTTCATGTGATGCATGCCATGGGCAGCCACTTGTGGCAGGTGGGTGATGGCAATGACCTGAATATGCTTGGCGATATCACCCATCATGTCGCCTATGCGACTGGCTATATCCCCCGACACGCCGGTATCGACTTCGTCGAAGATGATAGTTGGCAAATTCATGATGCGGGCAATAATCGTCTTGATGCTAAGCATGAGACGTGAAATTTCTCCTCCCGATGCAGTTTCCTGCACAGGAAGCAAATCTTGGTTTTTGTTGAATGCGAAGAGAAACTCCACGGCATCGCACCCGCTGGGGCCATAGTTAACAGGAATGAACTTGACATCAAACTTCAAGTTTTTCATGCCCAGCCCTTGAGCCAAGGGCAAAAGCTGACAAACGAAATCACTGGCTGCCTGCTTGCGCCGGGTGCTGAGTTGATGAGACAAAGAGGCAAGTTCTTTCTCCTGCACCTCGATGTCATGTTTAAGTTGGCCGATGCGTTCGTCGCTATTGTCGATTTCTTCAATTTGCCTGCGATAGCGTGCCTCAATGTCGAGAAGCTCATCGACAGACTTTACATTGTGCTTGCGCTCAAGCGAGTAGATGGCATCAAGCCGTTGTGTCACCTGTTCCAGTTGCTCGGGGTCATCGCTCAGGTCGTCGTTCACGCTCATTACGGAGTGGGCTATGTCTTTGAGTTCAATCACTGCCGACTGCATGCGATCAGACAAGCCCGCGATTTCGCTCAAGTTGTGCTCGGTGTCGGCCAGGACTTGTGACAATGTCGACAGCTGTGAGATGATTGAATTTTCCTCACCGTCAAGTGCGGTTTCAACTTTCCACAGCGCTTCTTTTGAGTCGGTGACATTGCTTAGTTTCTTTTGCAGTTCCTCAAGTTCATCCTCTTCGCCTTTGTGCAATTTCAACTCGTCGAATTGATTGAGTTGGAAGCGCAAATAGTCCATTTCAGCTTTTCCCTTGTTGTAGGACTCTTGCTGGCTGCGAAGCATGGACTGCAATGCCTTGTAATGCGAATAGCGGGCACTATAAGTTTTCAACATCGATGCGTTTCCGGCAATGTTGTCGAGCACCGAGAGCTGGAACTGTGGCCGCGAAAGCAACATGTTGCTGTGTTGTGAATGTATGTCGACAAGATGCGAAGTGAGCTCACGCAGAACAGAGACTGTCACGGCCGTGTCGTTGACAAAAGCCCTTGAACGCCCGTTGACCCCTATTTCACGTCTCACTATGCACTCATGCTCATAGTAGTCGATATCGTTGTTGTCGAAGAACGCGTTGAGTCGATAGTCCTTGATGTCGAAAGTGGCTTCAACAATGGTTTTGGCTTGCCTGTCTCTTATGGCGTGAGTATCGGCACGCTCACCCAGAATGAGCGATAGGGCACCCATGATGATTGACTTGCCAGCACCTGTCTCGCCTGTAATGATTGTCAAGCCGTCGCTAAATTCAATCTCGAGTTGATCGATGAGTGCATAATTGGCTATGTAAAGTCGAGTGAGCATTGCTGTTTAGTTGCTATTGTCCTCCTTTTTTATCTTGTTGAGGCGTTCGGTTTCGGTGGGATACAGAGGATACAGCATCTCGTAAACCGATTCTTTCTCGCTCATGTTGGCTTTAGAGTAAATGTTGCCCAGCTCATCGAGCTTAGCATCTTTAAACATCGACAGACACACCGACATCGATGCTACGTCATATATTTTCTTGAGCGTTTCAAGCGACTTGGTAATCACCGACCGTCCCTTTTCGGGGCTCACCACCATCACATCGAGGCCGAGGCGGTGATAATTGTAGAGCAGCTCTCTTATGCCCGACGTCTGCTTGTCGGTAAAAGCACTTAACACAGCCGAGCGGTTTTTGCTATCTTCAAATTGTTTCCAGCCGGTTTCGCTCGTGCTCTGGGCCAGTCGCACGACCTCGGCAGCCTTCTCATAGTAGGCTGTTCCGCCGTTGAGCTCAAAGGTGTCGCAGTCCATAGCTATCACCATATAGGCCCAAAAGTTGAGTATGGCAGTCAAGTTGCTCTGCATCTCGGTTTCAGAGAACACCAGTGGCTCGTTCTCTTGATAGGTGAAACTCACCTTGGTGTCTTTGAAATTGATGACAGTTGTCGTGTAGGATGCGTTGTATACCGGCCTCGTCGACTGAATCTGCAGGTCGCCCGACATGGTGTTGGTGCCATCGTCATACTTGCTGATGGTGAAAAACAGCTTGCATTGTATTTTTTCATTGCCGGCTATTTGCATGTTGGTCCACTTGTTGGTGTTCATATACTCTGAGATGGCGTTTTTAAGCGTGTTGAACACGCTCTTATTGGCATTCGACACCTTATCGGCATTGATTTCAACCGTGCAGTCCAACTCCTGGGCAAGGCAAGCAACCTGGCCCGTCGTCACACACAACAATATCACTATCAGCAGCAGTCGCCTCATGGCATCCTATTTCAGTGTCAACTTTATCTTGGTGAGCTCTTTCTTGGTGTTCTGCGGGAAGTCGCCCTGCATCATCCAGCCATAGTAGCCCGTGTCGTGCTGCAGCACATCGGCTACTGACCTGCCCTTGTACTTGCCAAAGTTAAACACAGGTACACCTTTCTCATTGTAGATCATGCGTCCTGCCAAGTCGACGTTGCGGTTTTGACTTGAGTAGGTAGAGAGCCATTCGACATTATTCTCCAGGTCGGGATACTTGTCGAGCTGAGCCTTGAGCACCTCATAGGTCGCCAGGGTGTCGCCATTGGCCGAGTGGGCAACATCGCCAAGTTCCTTGCCACAGTAAAATTTATAGGCAGCTGCCAGGTTGCGCTGTTCCTTCTTGTGAAAGATGGTCTGCACATCAATAAATCGGCACTTTGAGAAGTCGAAGTCTACGCCGGCATTCAGGAATTCCTCCTCAAGCATGGGCACGTCAAAACGGTTGCTGTTGAACCCGGCCACGTCGCATCCTTCAAAAATGCGGGCAAGGTCTTTGGCAATTTGCTTGAACGTGGGGCAATCTTTCACGTCGTCATCGGTAATATGGTGGATGGCTGTGGATTGCTCTGGAATGTGCATGCCAGGATTGAGCCGGCGGGTTTTCTGCATTTCCTCGCCATTGGGCATCACCTTGATGAGCGATATCTCCACGATCTTGTCTTTGGTGATGTTGATGCCCGTCGTTTCAAGATCGAAAAAAATCAACGGTTTTTTTAAATTGAGTTGCATTGCCTGTTTGGTTAAAAAATTCAATCGACAATTATGTGTATTACAGCATCATCGGCATCAAGAGAATCAAGAGGTCCTCGTCATCGCCTTGCTCAGAGGGCAGGAAGATGCCCGCCTTTGACGAGTCGATGAGTTTCATCGTGATTTCCTGCGAGTTGAGATTGTTGAGCACATCGATGATATTCTCGTCGTTGAACCCAATGGCCATGGTGTCGCCATTGTAGTCGCAGCTCACTTTTTCTTCGGCCGAAGTGGAGTAGTCAACGTCTTGTGTCGACATGAATATTTCGTTGGGACGAAGCTCAAGTTTCACAAGGCCGCTCGAGCTGGTGAAAACCGACACACGACGCAGTGCATTGAGCAGCGACTGGCGGTCGACATTGATGTCGTACTGGCTTGACTGCGGTATCACCGAGTTGTAGTTAGGATAACGCCCGTTCACAAAGCGGCACGACAGGGTGTAGTCGACAGTTTCAAATGTTGCGCTCTTGCTGTCGACTGTGATCTTCACATCGCCATCTTTCTTGTCGAGGATGCTACTCAATATGCCAGCGGGCTTGGTGGGGAGGATAAACGACTGTTCAAGGCCTGTAGAAGTGTTGAGCTCACGATAGCGCACGAGCTTGTGGGTGTCGCTGGCCACAAACACTACCTCGTCGGGCTTGATATCCCAGTACACGCCCATCATCACAGGTCGCATGTCGTCGACCCCGACAGCAAAGATGGTGTGCTGAATGCCCTCAACCACTTTCTTGATAGGCAAAGTGAACACCTTGGGCTCCTCATCGCTCTCGGCCTTGGTGGGAAACTCGTTGCCATTTACACCGATGAAATTGAAATGGCCATTGAGATAGGTGATATTGATATCAAGATTTTCATCGTTGATTTCAAATGTCAAAGCAGTATCTGACAACGACTTGAGCATGTCGAGAAGTGTCTTCACATTCGCAGCGAACATACCGCTTCCTTCGGCATCCTGCACCTCAACACGCGATGTCAAGGTCGTCTCCTGGTCGCTGCCCGTGATGACAAGCATGTTGCCCTGTAGATTGAAAAGAAAATTGTCAAGAATTGAAAGTTTGTTCTTGGAATTGACCACTTTGCTCACTGCCGACAAATGCGACAGCAACAGTCTGCTTTGAATGTTGAACTTCATATCTTAAGTGTATTTTGTTTTTGTTCTCAATGATTTGTATATCCTATCAATCTACAAATTTACCAATTTTTTCCTATATAAACGCAAAAAACGCCGTCGAATTTTGCCGACGGCGCCTTTTGCATTTCATTTTATGTTTTTTTACCAAATGATCACACGGTCTTCAGGCGCACGCCACATCTTGTCGCCCGCTTTGATGTTGAAAGCCTTGAAGAAGGCGTCCAAATTGCGAAGTGCCACATTCACACGGTTCTTGCCCAGCGAGTGTGGATCCACCTTGGTGCGACGCAATATTTCCTCTTTGGTAATATTGTTGGCCCACACATTGGCATAGCTCAAGAAAAAGCGTTGATCGGGAGTGAAACCGTCAATTTTTGTATTGCTTTCCCCCTCGTCAGTTTTTTTGAAAGCACTGTAGGCCACACGCAGGCCACCTTGATCACCTATGTTCTCACCCATCGTAAACGTGCCATTGGCATGGACGGTGTCGGCTACAATCTCGGCACTGTATTGCTGACCAAGTTTTTTGGCAAGGGCGTCAAATGCCTCGGCGTCCTGTTTTGTCCACCAGTCGGTCATGTTGCCATTTTGATCGAACTGACGGCCTTGGTCGTCAAATCCGTGAGTCATCTCATGACCTATCACCACGCCTATTGCGCCATAGTTGGATGCATCGTCGGCATTGGGATCGAAATAGGGTTTCTGCAGGATGCCTGCCGGGAAGCATATCTCGTTGGTCGACGGCTCATAGTAGGCGTTCACCGTCTGCGGTGTCATCTGCCAGCGTTCCTTGTCAACTGGCTTGCCAAATTGCGAGAGCTGGTGCTGCGCCTCAAATTGCTTGAGTGCCATCACATTGGTCCAGTAGCTCTGTGATGCATCCACAGTGGCCTTACTGTAGTCGCGCCACTTGTCGGGATAGCCTATCTTCACCGTATAGCTGTTGAGTTTTACGAGAGCATTCACCTTGGTTGCGGGACTCATCCATGTGAGGTGAGCGATGTGCTCACCCAGTGCGATGCGCAGATTGTCGACGAGTTTGGCCATCTTCCTTTTGCTTTCCTCGGGGAAATATTTTTCAACATATATAATCCGCAAAACGAATCGTGCGCGGTCTCTAAAACGAAACGGTCTGCGGTCGGGGCTTTTCCAAAAAACGAAATGGTCGCCAATCGCACAATTTAAATGACATTATAACGCTATTATAAAGGCGGGTGTGACATCTTCATCACATCCGCCTTTTTTGCTACGTGCGCGGCTGGCGCCGCGCATTCGTTGTCGCTCCTCGTTGCGGTCACCGGCTTGGGGCGTCGAAGCCCCAAGCCTCCAATCTTAAAACGCGACCACCGCTCGCACACCGACGGAATTGTTCTTACTGCTGCCGGAGTAGACGGCGCCGCTCCCTGCATTAATGTTGTACGCGTTGGAAGCACTGTATTCGGTGGTTGACCACTGCCAATCGGTCGGCTTCACCCATAAGCCCAGAGCGAATGCCTTGGCAAATATGGCCTTTTCGTTGGCTGTATCATAGCCCTGCAGGTGCCACCACACCATGCGGGCCAGCTCTCCAGCACTCGGCAGCCACCAGCGGTGAGCCTTGAACTTGTCACTCAACACCTCGCCGGCCTTCACCTTGGGCTCATACGCATAGCAGCGACTCGCTGCTGGGAAATAAAACTCGCGGTAATTGTTGCCCTTGGCGGCCACTATCGCGTCAATGCGTGTCTGCAGCACCTCGGTCTCGCTCTGCATCGCGTTGGCTTCAATCGGAGCACTCAGGTCATAGCCGTCAAGGGTTACGCCGTTCAGTATCTTGTTCCTGTGGCGGATGATGTGCAACGTCTTGAACTGACCCACATGGATGAAGTCGCCGGCCTTATAGGGGCCGAGGTTCTCTTCCAACTGCACCATGCCCATGTCGCCCACGGCTGTCGTGCGCGAGAATATTTTGAAGCCCTGGGCATCGCCGGCGGCCTCATCGCGGTAGTTGGCGTCGTTGATGGTACTCGTACCGTTGGCGGTGATATTGCTGATGGCTGGCACATCATAGCAGTTATAGTCCTCGCCACTGTCCAGCGTCACGCCACTCACCCTGTCGGGATGAAGGCCCCACTGGTCACTGACAAGGTTTGCAAGGCCATAAGCCAGGCGGTCGGTAGGATCATCGGGGTTGATATACATGCACACGCCCACAACGGTCTTGCCTGGCAGATATTCGTCACTGAACGAGCCATCGGCATACACCAGGTCACCCTCTTTGCAACTGTGCTCATGGAAATGCAACTCTTTGCTGGCTGTAACCGTGCTGCCGTCATGCAGCGTCAAGGTGACGGTCACCAGGGCAATGGGCGGGTTGGCTTCTGTGCCCACGCGGTTCACGGTCACTACTCCGGTCTGGGCATTCACGCTGGCCCACTCATTGCTCGGCATGCTCCACGTGATGGCGGTGAAGTTGTTGCCCTCGCTGGTAATCTCAAGCGGGTAATCGCCCACCGTGGGCATATACTTGCTGGTGATGATGGCCACATTCTCGACGGTCTGGCGGTTATATACGATGGTCAGTCCCTGACTGCCGTGGTCAACGTCACCCCACGTCTCTACCCATCTGCGCTTGCGCTCAAAGCTCACACTGGCACCGGTCAGGGTGATGGTGCCGCTCAGGCGGCAGTTGCTCCCGAGGGCAGCGAGCGCGTCAAGCAGACCGAGGCCATCCGAACCATTCAGTCGCCAGTTCACGTTGTCAATCCTCACCTCGCGCAACTGACCGGGTGCGCTGGCATGCACACCACGCACGACCGCGAGGGTGTCAACAATCGGGGTGTTCTGCACGATGATGCTCTCCAGTGAGCCGTAACCCTCCATCTCCAGGGTTGAGACGCTGGTACAGTCTATCAGGCGCAAGGTCTTGAGGTGTCTGCCGAACACAAGCGTGGTCAACGTCGTGGTCTTGGGCAATGTAACACCGGTCACACCGCTTCCCCACAAGTACAACTCGCGCAGTTGCTCCTGCTTGCTCAAGTCAAGGGTGAACACGCCGTTGCTCTTGCTGCCCAAGCCCTCGCAGTTGGTCAAGTCAATCACCTCAAGGCTCACGGCATTGGTGACATTGAGTTCCGTGAGTTTGGTGTTCACCCACTGGCGCGTCTGCCGGTCGGTGTTGCTGCCCAGTCGCAGCGAGCGTAGTTTCACGGCAACGCCAAGGTCGATGTCGCCGATGTCGCCATATTTGTACAGGTCGCCGATGTCGGTCAGCAGGTCGCCGTCAAACAGATATGTCACATTGTCGTTGCGCTCTATGACCATGCCATGCTGCACCTCGCTATTGACCACTGTCACACCCTGCTCGGGGTCAAGGCAGCGGTAGCGAACTGTGTCACTATACTGGTAGTTGCCAAGTCCCAGGCACACCCACATCGGCATATAGGGCTTAATCACCAGGTCGCAACCGTAGCCCCAGGTGCGCCACGTAATACGGCGACCCTCACTGCCCAGCGCCCAGCGGCTGCCCCAGTACCTGAACGAGTTGCCCAACCAGTAGCGGCGCTGGTTCTTCTTGTCGCCAAGGCCACTCTCGATCCAGCGGCTGTAGGGGGTGCCGCCTTGGTACTGCTTCATGCCGTAGTTATAGAGTGCCTCGCACCATGCGCCCTGGTGACGCTCAAACCAGGCTATTAAATCCGGGCCGCTGAAACCGCTCTCCTTGCTCTTGTCATACAGCATCTTGGCAATCGCCTGAATGCGGTCGTCAAAGCCATCCTTGAGATTGACCCAGATGGCGCCGCGCTGACCGTTGAACACGGTGCTCGAGCCTGCAGGCTGGCTCGGTTGGTCATATACGAACCTACCGTTCACAATGTAATCTGACAAACCAAGCCAGAATGGGAACTCGATGCGGCCCGTGTTGCCGATGCCCAGGCCACTGTCTGTGTCACGCGCCAACGGACGCCACAGGCTGCCGTTATAGGTGCACAAGCCCAGGTTCTTGCTCCCGTTGTCCATCATGTGGTTCACAAGCATCCATATCAGATACACGCACCAGTGGTCAACACTGATATAGTCACTGGCCTCGCTGATGAACTTAGCAAGGCGGTAGGCTGCTGTGTCGTAGGCATAGGTCACACCCTTGCTGTCAGTGTAAGGGGTGGCAAGCAAGCCGCCGGTGGCGAGTTTCTGGTTGGTACTCACCAGCCAGTTGTGAAGACGCAGCAGTCCGGCTGTCTCGGCTTGAACGGTCTCGGTCTGACCCGCGTTCTCAGCATGGCCAAAGTCACGCTTCGCGCCGTTCTCTTTTATACTCTTCGGGTAGCGGGCCTCATAGTAGTTGTAGATGTCATTGACCTCGGCATTTCGCTCGCTGTCCCAGCTCATGGCGTTGAACACGGTGTCCCACATCACGTTGTTGTCGCGGATTTCCCACGCCTGGGCACCGCTGCGCTCCCAGGTATATGCGCCCTCAAATCCCAGCACCTTCTCGTTGTTCTTGCTTGTGATCAGGTTGAACATCCCAATCGGGTAATAGGTGTTGTCCCAGTAGCGGAACACGAATATCGGCACGGCCATAAGGCTCTGGCGGTAGGTCACGTCGCTCAACTGCTGGCGCACCTGGTATTGGACCCGCTGAGCCTCAGTCAGCGTGTCGAAGTCTGCACCCAGCGCAACGCACATCTTGTTGTACAGCATCGACATGATCGCGTTATTGGCCATTTCGCTGCTGGCATAGTCTTTCTTAGCGGTCCAGTCGTTGCTCAACGGCTCGCCGGCATACATGCGCCAACCGGCACGGCTCGCGCCACCAACGGTAACATTGTTGAAACTGAAGTCGAGGTTCCTGAATGGAACCGGGTAGTTCATCGAACTCGTGCCTTGGCATTTGAAGGTGTCACCGCTGGACGTGAACGAGGCGTTGCCGGCTTCAAAGTCATCGGGATTCAGGGGGTTGGTGTAGTTGCTGGTCTGCAGCGGGATGGCGGTCTTGCTCGTCGGCATGGCCTCGGCCTGCAGCACAAGCACTGGAAGTTCGGGACGGGCGGCGATCAGCTTGGGATAGCTCACCTCGAGGTTGCTGTCGAGCACGTCATTGCGCTTGGCGATGGCTATCTTGTCGGCCACTTTGGGCGTGTCGTAGGCATAGTTCTGCACGATGCCTCTGCGGTCAAGGGTGCTGCGGTACATGCGCACGCAGTACAGGTCAACGTCACACTCGGCACTGCCCACAGTGATGGGCTGGGCCACTCCCTGCTTGAATGAGGTGCTGGGAGTGATCAGACGCATGCCTTGATACACGCCGTCGATATATACAAGCATCAGCGCCTCGAGACTGTGCTGCTCTGCGCCTTGGTCATCGGTCCAGGTGTATTCGGTCTGCGTCCCTTCTATCACCATGTCGATGCGCACACGGGTATCTTCTTTATAGTCACAACTCAGGCTCTCGGAGTCACTCGAAAATGTCATGCCGTTGGCCTTGAACTGGAAGCCGATGCCGCTGTACATGCACTCGGCAACAACGGCGTCGGCACGCACACAGTTACGCGTCGCAAGCTCAATGCTCACCGTCAAGCCCCTGCGGGTGCCGGCCACGTCGCTTCCGTTACCCATCGCGGGGTTCTCGTCGAAGGGGGTCACGGGAATGGTCAGGTACTGGCCTTTCTTCAGGTGCAGGGCGACGTTGCCGTCACTATCGGCAGCCCAGCCACTTCCGCCGGCGGTGAAGTCGAGGGCGCTAAGGTCCACGCTCACGCCGCCGCCGTTCCACACGGCGCGGTCCTGGTCGTTGTTGCTCTTGCCGGAACTGCGCAGCACCACATCGGCACCGGCCACCTCGCTCAGCACGACTTCGCCGGCAACGATGGTCACAGCGATGTTGCGACGCACGCCGCCACACTCGATGCGCACGGTGCGGTCGCCGGGCATGCTCTCACCGAAGAGAGCCACGCTCCAGGTCTGCAAGCTGCTCAGCCCGTCCTCCAGCGTCACGGTCTGCACGCTGCCGGCAAGCACGACATTGCCTTCGCCTATGATTGAAAGGCTCACCTCCACCTCGCCACTCGCACCGGGGTTCACAATCCAGTAGCCCAGCGTCAAGGTGTTGTACATGGCAAGGCGCGTGCCGGTTTTCAGGTCGCAGCCAATCACCACACCGGTTGCACCTGCTGGCTGATAGATGTATTCTTTCTCGATCACATCTGTGCGGATGTCGGGATCTTCGGCATACTCGGCCCACACGCCCACACGGTGGATGCCGTAGCTCTTGCCGGTCGTGATGGTGTAGCTCTTCACCGACCCTGCGTTCTGTGTGCCGCTGACCACCTCCTCGCCGTCGATCGACACATGCACGTTGCCGGTCACCGAGCCGCTCAGGCGCACATCCACAGCCCAGTCGCCGCTCATCACGGCGGCATCCGCCCAATATGGCAGCGACACGCCTATGTTCACGGCGGTCACCTCGTAGGCCAGCGTCTGCTTCCGCACGCCATAGCCGTTGTCAACCTCAATATAAAAGCGGTTGGTGCCCTCACTCAGGTAACGCCCCACGTCGATGTTGTAGGTGTTGCCGTCATACACGTCAAGGGTCTCTACCTCCACGTCATTGACAAGCAGCCGCGCCGTGCAGCGAGTGGTCACGCTGATCTGCTCGTCGCCGTTCTGGTACTTGTTGCTCACGCCCAGCGACACCACGAATGAGGTGCCGAGCGCGATTCTGTAGGGCGCACTGCCCGCCACCGTGGTCGTGAGGTTGAGCAGGTAGTTGCTCTCGCTCACCACCAGGTCTATCATGCCGTTGGCATCGGGCACAAAGGTGCTGCCGTTTAGCCGCACGCTCTTCACACCGCCCTGGTTGCCGATTATTGCGGCAATCATGCGGTTCCACTCTTCGGCGGCGACTCGTCCTTGAGGAGTCTTGCCCTCGTTCTCGACCTTGCCGGTCAGGTCTGTGATGTCTATAGCCATTGCTCTGTTGTTTTAATGCGGTTATAATGTCGTTAAAAGATGATTGGGAAAGTCAGCGGGAAGCCTTTGATCAGCGGCGTGCCCGCCCTGCTCGCAATAGTAAACAGACCCAGGTTCAGGCTCTGGATCTCACCGTCGTCGATGCACACATACCACACCCTCGTGTCCCATGAGCCAAGGGCCAGGTACTCGGCGGTGCTCATCGGGCGCACATTGTTCAGGGTGGTCAATGCCGCGCTGATTTGCTGCTTGGTCTCCTCGGGTATGCCGTTAAGGCGGTCAACTATCTCGTTGATCTTCTCTGGCAGCAAGTTCCACTCGGTCGCGGTCACACGCTCGCCGGTCTGCTTTTCGGCGATATACAAGTGGTCTATATTCTGATTCTCGTTTTGTGCCATTTCGCTATGATAATTTGAATGGTAAGGTATAGGTGAAGCACTCGTCGGTCACGGGACCAATCATCGTCAGCGCATGGGCGACGACCTCGGGCAGGTACTTGCTGTATGCACCGTCCTGCACGGCACTGCCGCCCACCACTCGCACGCGCACCGAGCCGCCACTATTGCGGTTGTCTGCACTCAGCCTTATCTTGATGTTCTTTATTGTGCCCATTGGTTAATGCCCTGGTGATGGAAGATTCTGCCAAACGTCCACTCTTGAAGAGCGTACACCTGCATTGAACATGATAAACTCCTGATAACTGATTGGGTATTCCAGCAGCTCGCCGTTATCTTCAAGGGTGAAGTCAAAATCAGAGAAGTCTGTTATACCAAAATTGGCCGTAAGGTCATCTTGCAACTCTGATATGCTTCCGTATTTTGCGATGCTCCTTATAACCTTTGTCCTTGAATCTGTGCTTCGGTAGAGTCCTGTCACTTTGTTGACGAGTACGCCGTTTTCAATCACTCCGGCATTCGAGCCGCTGGTGAACCACAAGCCGTTGGCTTCCTCTGCAAGTTCCACAGTCATGTCTCCATCACCGAAAATGGTGCCATTAATCCGCTTTGCGTAGTACAGGTATATAGTAGATGAGGTACCGGTTGCTGAGTGAACCACATCGTCAGGATTTGCGCTCAGCAACACAAAGGAGTGGGATTCAAATCTTGCGCCTTGCAGTTTGTTCCAACTCATTCCGTTCACTCCAAGGTCGTAAATCACACCTCCGCTCTCGTTCAAGAACTGCAGGACTGAGTAACCGTTCTCATCCACACCTATACGAATGTTCACATTGCCGTACTCATTTACAACCTCCATGAGGCTACCTCCGATTCTAACACAGGCTTTGTTCTCACTGTTGGTGCTTGTATCCGGCTTTGTCTCGAGCCGCTTAACGACAAGGTCATCACTCACCTCTGTAGTCGAAGCGTTAAGAAGAATCTTATCATCCTCGCCGTTGATGTAGATGCCAATCTTGCGCAAGCCGGCAAGGACGTTAGTATTGATAACCTCAAGGGCGATGCTGTTGGCGGTCTGCGTAATCTTGCTCGTGGTCATCTCCTGCACCGGTTCCCAGTCCCACACGCTGAATGACGCCCCGCTTGCCTTTGCTGTCTTGCAACGCACAATGTCGTTGTTGAATATCTCGCCACCGCTATAGGCTTTGCCGGTGACGGAGTCATACCACTGCGCCTGCATGGCACCATTGCCGCTGTCAACAATGGCGGGATAGGTGGCATTCACCCACAAGTCACCCACATCATACGGGGCATGAGGCTGGCTCACAAACACCCTGCGCTTGCCGTCGGCGGTGTCCTGGGCGCGGGCGGCTGCCTCAAGCGAGGCAAGCACGTCGCGGTCGGTCAACTCATTCCAGCACCAGGCATTCTCCACCTGCTGCCACATCCATGCTCTACCTCCTCCGCTCGACAATGCGCCGCGGTTGTAGTAGAGGTCGCCTTCATGCAGTGCCTTGGTCTCAGCGTCAACCCAATCAACGGCGGGCGCGTTCTGCAACGTGGGAGCAACGTCACCAAACCACATCTCTATCATCTGGTCTGCCTGGTCCTGGGCTGCGGTAACCATGCCCTCAAGGCTGCTCACCAGTTCATCAAGGCGCACCCTGTTGCCGTTGCGGTCGGTCACAGTGAGCCAGGAACCGTGAGGACTCAACTGGGCCTCAGCGGTGGGCAGCGTGAAACTGTTGATGCCGGTATATATGCGCACGTAGGGGTTGCCGGTTCCGGCACCGGCTATCACGATGGCATTCTGGCGGCTGCTGTCACTCACGTTGCCCAGCAGCACCACATGGTCGCCGGCTTCGGGCCAGTCGCTGTCACTGGCATACTCGCCGGACAGGTTGCCCAACGAGACCCAGTCGTCACCCACCGCCACCACCTTGCGCCAGTAGTATTTGTTCTGCGTGTTCTTGCTCTGACGGTAGTGAAATGTCTGGCAACGTGCCAGGTCGCCCACCTCAAAGGTGCGCATCACCTGGTTGCCGGCAGCGTCCTCGCGGTTGAAGTAGCATTTGTACCAGGGAACGACGCTCACGCCGTCCACAAGCACGCCTTCGCCTGGCTCCACGCGGCTCACTACCATCGAGGCGGCGCTGGCCACAATCACACCGCCCACATGGCTCATCTTCTGGATCTCGAGCTCCACGGCACTCAACTTCTGGCGCACGTGCAACTGGTCAACTTCAAGCAGCCAGTTGTCATCCGCATCTTTCGTGAGACCGAAGCCGGTACCGCCGCCCACATAGTCGCCGCTGTCGATGCCTTCGGTGAGGTGCAGCCTGGCTTGAGCCGTGTCCTCCACGTCCTTGCGCAGGAATTTGTCCCATGCGTCGCTGTCCTCGCTCAATGCCCTGGCCTCATCGGCCACACCGGCCTCGTCGGCATAGCCGGCCTTGACCTTGCCCTGCTCACTGTCATCGGCATCCTCGGCTTTCTGGCGCAGCAGCAGGTAGCCGTCGGCATCGCTCAGCGAGTCGAGCAGGGGTTTGTTGGCATGGCTGTGTGCCTGGGCCGCAAGTTCGGCACTCTCTGTTGCGCTGCTCTCACTTTGGCCACCAACGGTCACACTGCCGCCACCGCCGGAACTGGACGCTCCCTGACGGCGTTTGCTTCTCGGCTGGGCGGTGCGCTCAACGGTGGTTACTGTATATTGTTTCTTGCTCATAATCTTATCTTGTTAGTTGGTTTCCCACTCAATGCCCTCGTAGTTGTCCTCGCTCACCTCACACAGCAGCACCTCGCTCTTGTCTTCCACAAGGGTCTGAACCTCGCTCAGCACCATGTAGCGGCCCGCGCTGGTGGCATCGGTCAAGGCTCTCATCTCATGCAGCAGACGCACGCTGCCGCCCAATGTCTGGTGACGGCTCCCGTACTGGCTGTAGGCGGTACCTATCAGCAGACGCTCCACGCGGTCGTTCACTCCGGCACGACCCAGCGTGCGCACAGGCGAAGCATTGCTGTCAAGCAGCACACCCTTGCAGTTGGGCAGGAAGCGGCGGGTGCCGGTGGTGCCCACGCTGGTGTCTATCTCGAGGGTTTCCTGAGCGGCACGCAGCAGCCATGCGCTGTCCTCCACATCGTTCTGCTCGGTCTTGGTGCCGTCGGCTTTCACAATTTCGATGGTCGGGGCTTTATACATCAGCCACCGCAGACGCGAGTAGATGTCTTTCTCCTCGCGTTTGTAGTCAAACTGATAGAGACCGCGACCGACCTCCAGTTCAAGCCAGCCGGCTACCGGGGGCAGTTTGATATACTCGCCCTCGCCCATGGCGGTGAAGCGTTTGGGCAGTCCGCCTCGGTAGTAGCCGATAATCGGGCGGTTCTTTTTCCATCCGCCCAGGCCGCTCGCACTCTTGCGGTCTTCTTGGTCATAGTAGCACAGCCACATGCAGCCCCACGTGCCGTCGCCTGCAACCCAGCCGCTGTTCTGCGCGGTGTGTTCCCAGCCGTTGCCCTCCTGCACGCCGTTGTTCTCATAATGGTACAGCACGTTGCCGTTGGCATCGCGCAGGCGGAGCATCACGGGCACGTAGGCGAAGTTCACCCAGTCTTTCAGGCGCTGCCAATTGCCCTCCTCGTTCTCGTTTGCCTCGCTCTCAAAGGGGTTGTACCTCACATCGGCAAGCACGCTCAGCGTCACCTTCAACTGGTGGTAAATGTTATTCCCTTGACCTACCCACACTCTGCCGCTGGTGATGATCGGCACGGCCACGCACTGGCCGTTCTGCATCGCCCTGGGCATGCTGTCGTTGCAGTGCAGTTGGTTGTAACTGTATGCGCTGCTGCCGCCACGGTAGGCCCACAGGATGCCGGCTTCGTCGCTGCCGCTCCACACGCTGTCTATCCTGTACCACTTGGCGCCGTTCTGCAGGGTCAGCCCCAACCCGTCCTGGTCGCCATAGCATATCGTGAAGCCGTCGGCGGCCTCTGCCCAGTTGTTGCCGGTCTTGATCATCGTGCCCGAGCTGTGCCCTTTCAGCACATCGTCATGGTCAACATTGCCGTCGATTAACTTGGCATCACCATAGGGCGAGAAGGTCACCTTCATGTTGTTATACACCTTATCGACACCCAGCACGCCGTCATCGGCAAGCCACTCAACCTGCTGGGTGGGTACAGTCGTGGCCAGTGTGTGCAGATCCTGGAGCCACAGCCTTCCGGCTTTCTGGGTGATGCGCAAGGCAAGAGGTTGCAGCACAGCCTCGAGCACCTCGCGCAGGGTCATGGCCTCACCGTCTTCGTCATAGAAGTTGGCGGCATTGACATGAAGGGTGGAGAGGTCAATCGGGGTGTCGCCGCTGCCGCTGCTGTAGGAGCACAGCGAGTGCTGCAGCTGCAAACCGCTCACGTTCACACCGCTCTCACTGATGCAGTGGTCTATAATGCCGCGCACGCTCCACAGGCCCTCGCCGCTCCATTTCAAGCGGTCAAGCACAGCGAGGTCGCTGAAGGTCACGGCAACCTCATAGTCGCTCACCCAGGTGTAAGGCTCCTCATAGAGCTCGGTGTCAAGCACACCGCTCCAGTACAACGAGCCGTTGCGGTACACGTCACAGCGCACCGTCCCCACCTCCACCTGCCACAGCCACAGGAACTCCCTGTCGCTCTCGCTCAGCAGGGTCAGCGTCAACGAGCTGCCGGCAACAGGGTCGAGTTTGCCTACCTCACCCCATTCTATCACAGCGGCACCCTCACGAAGCAGGGCCACGTTGCGGCGTTTGTCAAGGGCTCCGGCGAGGCTACTCTTCACATGGATGTCCCACACGGTCTCGCGCTCGCTCCTGATCCTGGCGCTGTATATCGTTTGCATTGCTCTTGCCATGGTCTCTCTGTTTTGTTGTTATTTGGTGCGGGCTTGATGGGTGGTCTCTTTTTTCAAGATGCCCACCAGGGTGCGCCCTTCTATCTTGAACACAACACGGCCACCGCCCAAGCCGCCCACGTCTGCAAGCATCCCTTTCAACTTGCTCAGCGGGGCAACGACCTCGGGGTTGTTGCTCGCGCCGGCATACTCGCCGAACAAACCCAGCGTCGGACCGTAGGCCAGACCGCCGTCGGCAAACTTCGGCAAGGCGAAAAGCAGACCAAGCATCGTGGCCACCATGCCGGCACCGATGGCAATACCCACCCAAGGTATGCTGGCATGGGCTTTCATGGTCTCGGCGGCAGCGGCGGCAACAGCACTGTTGGCTTCAACGATGTTGGCTTCGGCTACACTGGTGGTGGCACCCACCTCCATGGCCGCCCCTTCAGTGACAGTTGCTGCCTCAACAGCCTTAGCGGCTGTGTGGCCTTGCGTTGCCATGGTCAGCATCTGGATTATCTCGATAATGCCAGAAAAGGAGTCATACAACTGCAGCACACCGTCTATAACAGCCGTCACTTTCTGCCAGGCATCGCCGTTGCCTTTCAATGCGTCGGTGATGCCCTCAACGCTGTCGCCCACGCCTTTCAGGCTCGACCAGCCTTTCTTCACCGTGTCCATTGACTTCACGCACTCCTTGCGCCACTTCTCATATATCTTGATCAGTTCCTCGATGTCCTTGCGTTGCGCACCTGTCACGGGGTTCTCGGTGTCGCTCAACATCATCTGCAGGTCACGGATCTTCTCCGTCAAAGCGTCGAAGCCCATGCCGCTAACCTTCACACGATACTCGCGACCGCTCAAAGCATTCGTCGCATTGGCTTCGCGCAACTGTTCCTGCAGGTCAGTTCCTCGCAGCATAGCGGCACGCTTGCGCTCTAATGCCGCAATCGTCTTGCCTATATTGTCAACCTCCTCGCCGGTGGCTTTCTTTTGCTTGGTCTGATAGTAGGTGATGGCTTCATCAAGTTTCTCCATCGTATCAAGCGTGGCAATCTCGCCTGGCTTCTTCAACTCGGCAAGAGCCTCATCCCAAGTCTGGCGTAACTCATTCAGCGCATTGATGCGTTGCTGTATGCTGGCACGGTCTTTCTCACTCGAGGTGTTGAGCAGGTCAGTATAATAGGCGAGTTCCTTGTCAAGTTGCTCGTAGGTTGCAATCTCTTTTATGGCCAACTCCTTGTGGCCAGAACGCTCCAAGGTTTTACGCAATCCTTCCAGCCTCTCTATCTCGGCATCTATTCCGCCTATCGTCTCGGCGGTGGCACGTTTGCGTAGGCTCTGCTGGTAGGTGATCTCAGCGTCGATGTCCTCCAATGATTTGAGTTGGGCGGGACGCTGCATCTCGGCGCGTTGCTGTTCCAGCTTGTCAATCTCGGCATCAATGCCGGCAATATTCTCTTTGTTGGCGTGCTTGCGCAGGGCTTGCTGGTATGCGAGGGCATCGTCGATGTCCTGGATGGTTTTCAGTTCCTCGGGAACCATCGCCTTCTTCTGCAGGGTCTCTATCAGGTCGAGTTCGGCACGGTAAGCGACAATCTTCTTGGCTATCTCTGCACGCTCGGTCTCGCTGGCATCGACATACTCGTTCTGCGCATCACTGATGAGCTTGTTGAGTTCCTGCTGGCGCGTTTTCTCCTTATCGGTGTTGGTGGTGTTTTTGTTCTTATCGCCCTTGGAGCTACCGCCTGATCCTACGCCGCCACCTGTCGGCGGAGCCGGACGATTAGGGTTGCCCATGACTGGCATCTTAATGTTGCCACTCTCCTTAACAAGGGCTTGCATCTGACCTTTGAGGTTGTTAATGCGCTTGATATTGGCGTTATATGCCTCTTGGGCCTTCTGTTGGTCTGATTTATCGTACACCGTTTTAGAACCAGGATACCACTTGCCATCAGCATCGGTGTAACCATTATCCCAATCAACCTCTGTGTGGCTTTTTCTGGTGGTGCTATAATACCGCGTGGAGCCATCCTCATTATGGGTGATGTCATAGTTTGCCTGCTCAGCTTGTGCAATCTGATTGGCGAGCATTCGGGTGCGAGCCTCGATGATCATCTGCTTGCAGTAAGCCTCACTGTTGGCGACAAGAGCCTTGTACCAATCGGCAACACTGGAGAAATAGCCCATGGTTGCGCCATAGGTGTTGTTCAGTTCATCGACAATCTTCTTCTCGTCGGCTTTAGAACCTTTGAAGTCCTTGGTCTTGGCTATATTCATCTCCAGTTCTGCGCGGAGGTTCTCGAGGGTCTTCTTCTCTTGATCGCGCATTTGGTCGGCGGCCTCACTCTCACGCTTGGCTCGTTCCTCGGCATCTATGAGACTGCGGGTCTTGTCATCCAGTTCGTCCGTCTCATCGCCAAGGCTGGAGAATAACGCCACCAAGCCGGTGATAACTGCCGAGAGTCCCATGGTGAGGGCGGCATAGAGTGCTATGGTGGCCACGGTCAACGCTGTGGTAGATACGGTAGCGGAACCTGTGGCAGCGGTCAGCATGTTACGGGCAACGGTGGAGATGCGCTCATGCAGGGTTGCCAAGGCGGTAGCCGCTGCACCTGAACGTTGAGCCACTGCAAAGGATCTAATAGCTGCCGTCGCGGTTCCGAGGGCTTTGCCGAGCAACATGATGCCGGTTATTGCCTGCCCACCGATGGCTATAAATGTAAGGTACGGCTGTATGGTGCTGGCAATACTACCCGCCCAGTCAAACATCGTGCTGAGCTGGTTACGCAGCATCTGGGTGACGCTCTCACCACTGCCAGCCATATTCTCGAAGGCTTGCTCAATGGTGCCCTCGCTGCCAGCCATCGCGTCAACGTTCTCGCTGAACTTGCTGGCGAGCTCACCGGTCAACGGGGTGAGAGCACGCAACGACTCAGCACTACCGAACAACTTGCCGTATATTTCCTCCTTGAGCATGTTGTGAGCACTGGCATACTTGGTGATGTCGGCATCCAACTGGGTCAAGAAGTTGCGCATACCACCTTGTGCACGGATGGCGGCTGCATCAAACTGGATGCCCATCTCCTGCGCCATCTTGGTCGCTTCACTCGATGGTTTGACAAGAGCGGTGAAAACAGCGGCAAGTTGGGTGCTGACTTCGGCGGTGTTACCAGATACACCGGTAAGGGTTGCAAAAGTGGCCATCAATTCATCGATACTCACGCCAAGCGTGGCAGCGTTACCGCTCACACGAGGCAAGGCAGCCGCCAACTGCTCGAAACTGGTCACACCGTTCTTGGCGGTCATCTGTATCTTATCCTGAATCTCTCCTGCTTTATCCCACTCGAGACCATAGTTCTTAATGATGGTGCTGGTGACGGTAACAGTCTGACCAAGGTCGGCGATACCACCCACACTGGCTTTAGCACTCTGCTCAAGAAATGCTATCCAGTTATTTTCAGGGACTCCGTTACTGATGACCTGGTACAAACCGGCAGACAACTCCTCTTTGGTCTTGGGTATCTCATTGCCAAGTGCGGCAACCTGGTCTTTAAGTTTGCCCAAGTCCTCAGCATTCTTGCCGGCCATCGTGTTCACGGCTCGCATTCCTTTGTCAAATGAGTTCCAGTCATCGGCAAGGCCATTTACGGACGAGCATAGACGATCGACCACATTGGTAAGCGCATCAACCATCATGCTGGTAGATGCCAATGAGGTCATCTTCTCCGCACTCAGCTTCGCCTCTTTGCCAACCTCAACAAGCGCGTCACGAAGTTCACCTGTACTTACAGTCACATCATGAAGCACCTTCTGACCATTGGTTTCAAGTTCAATCTTGAATTTTACCGTCTTGTCCATTTTGTCATTTCAATTAAACTTTGTATATTTGCACCAGTCAAAACAATGTAAAGCATTATCGACATGGGTCCATATATTGCCATATTATGTATGATTGTTGGCGGTATCCTTGGCTATTTCATTTTCAAAGGCCAATGGGATGAGGCTGAACACGGGAAACGTCACGGCAAAGAGCACCGTTAACCGATGCCGTATCGCCTCTTTGCTGCCTCATAACGCGCACGCTGCTCCTCGGCACTCAGTTGCCGCTCGGGCGGCGTTTCTTGTTTCTTCTCCCATGGGAACACGCACACGTCCTCTGCCTTGAGTTGTTTCTTGCTCCACGGCTGCAGCATGCACATCGCCAGCCAGCGGCTGCGCTCCCACTCGCCACGCTCGACAGCCTCAGCTCGCTTGCGCCACTGTTCGGCAACCTGCCAAAACTCAGCCGGGGTGCACCGGGCAAAGTCATCAATGCTCATCCCGATGCACCCCAGCGCAAGTCCTAACAGTTCCTCGATGTCGGCTACTTCGCCGCCTTCTTCACCGTTTTTTTTTCAGCGCCCGATGCCATGCTGGCATAAAAGGAGTTCATCTCCTGGGCATCCAGCGAGTCGGCAAACTCCTCAAGGGTCAGCCCAAACTCCACACCGTCGGCCTTGCACGCGCTCAGCACGCACAGGTACAGCAGCGTCAGCAGTTCCTCCACGTCACCCTCGTTCAGGGTACTCACGTCATGGCCGGTCTCGCGCTTGAAGCGAAGCAGCGCACCCATGGTCACGCGGCACGGATATTCCTTGCCTCCTATGATGATCTTGGTCTTCATCGTCATTAACCGTTATTGCCAGCGGGCACATGAGGCGTGATGGCTCCACTGTTCTCGAGCGTGATGCTGTACTTCTCGTCGTCGCCGGCCTGGCCGTCGTTCTCCAGTGAGGTGATGACATAGTCGCCCTCGTAATACTTGGTGTTCTCCTCGCCGCGGTACGCGTAGCGGGCCTTGACGGGCTTGGCGGCAAGCCAGGCCTCTTTCAGGGTAGGCATGCCCACCTTCTGCGCGTCCTCGTCACCATCGTACACAAAGCCGTCGGCCTGGATGCTCTCGGCAAGGCTCTTGATATATTTCTCTTTCCACTTGCCGCTTGACGCTTCTTTGGTCACGCGCTCGCCGGTCTCGCTCGAGTCGCTGATCTTGCAACCGGTAGAGTGGCCAAAGGGCCAGAAAATCTCGTCAATGACAAAGCCCAAAATTAGGTCGGTTCCATCTCTGTATGCCATAATTATTTACTGTTTTATTCGTTTAACAAATTTGATTATCGCTTTGATGCGTCCCAGCAACAGGCCGATTATAATACCGGTGAAAAGCCATTTTAACGCCGTTTTAATGCCGTTGGGAGGCTTCTCTTTCACTTCCTCGCTCTGCTCGGCATAAAGCCGGTAGCCGGCATCGGCCAGTGCGTCAATCGCTCGCTGCTGGGTCGCAATGGTCTGCTCATAACGCTCGCACTGCAGCTGAAGGCTGTCACACGTGGCCTCCACGACTATCACCTCTGGCTTGCCGTCGGTGGCAGCCCTGCGCTGCACGTTCACGTTGGCTTGACCGCTGCGGCCCGTCCAACTCGCGCCCTCGGGCAACCGCAGGAGGCTGTCCTTCACTATCGTCACCGTCACCTTGCTCTCGGGAACGGTCACGGCTTGCTGACGCACCACGGTCACCTCCCTTGTGCTGTCCATCACCGTGCGTTCCACCTTTTGGCGGGTCTCTACGGTCTGGCTTGCGCTCTGGGCCTTTTTGCTGGTACTGCATGCGCCTAAGCACAGGGCAGTTATCACTATACTTGCAACTGTTGGCATCGTCAATCGCCTTGCGAAGACGAGCCATTTCGCGCTTGGTCGCGCCGAGGTCTCTGCGGGTCGCATCTAATTCTTGTCTTAATGGTTCAACAATATTCTTCACCAATATGCTCGTGGCCTGCTCGGTGTTGGTGATGTTCACCGTGTTGGCCTCAGCCTTGGCTTTCTCGGCCTCGGCCTTGGCCTTGCGCATGGTACTGCGCAGGGTCACGATGGCGATGATGGTTGCGGCAAGACCACCCCCAAGAATGACATTCAACACTTCGCTCCAGTCCATCGTTTATCGGTTTTATTTGTGTCCAAAATACTGTTTGAGTGCGTCAAGATGGAGTGTGGCAATAGCCTCTTTGCCCTTTTGGGATGAAAGAAACTCCACATCGGCGCGGTTGTCTTGAAACAGGTTCTCGGTAAGGATTGCCGGGCAACTGGTATTCTTGATCACATAAAAATCAGCTTGCCAATAATGCTCCTTTGGCACGGAACGGTTGCCGCGCAAGCCGCGGGTGATTGCCAGGTCGCAAATAGACTTGGCGAGTCGCTTGCTGGCAGCGGAGCAAGAGCGCGACACATACACGGCGAAGCCGCGCGCGTCATGCCATTGACCGTCACTGCCGGCGGCATTGACGTGAATGCTCACATAGACGCAGTTCTCTTTGCCAAACTTGCTGCAGATGCCGTTGACGTATTTGCAGCGCAGCGACAGCTCGGTGTTGCCGGGGCGAGGAACCTCGTCACTGGGCATGTCGACAAACACTGTGATACCATGGGATTCAAGACGAGGCTTGAGCATGGCTATTACTTCACGGCTGAACTTGTACTCGCGAAACTTGCCGTCCGGCGAGCGTTTCCCCGGCACGTTCGAGCCGTGAGCCGTGCCGAGGATCACTACCTTACTCATTTATTTATTTATTTCAGTTTATGCGTTAGCTTGGTAACCGCTGCGCATCACCACACCGGCATCGGCCTTTTTGGGCATGCAGATGAAGTAGTGGCGGAAGTTAATCTTATTACGCTGGTACTCGGGATCGGTCGAGGCCTCGCTGTAGTACATCTTGGTCGAGCCGGTGCACTTGAACACACGGGGCGCGTAGAAGGCAAACGAGCACTGGAACTCGCCGGCACTGGCGGCGGCACCCACATCTTTCTTTTTGCCTGCGGTGGTGTACAGCGGGTTGTTGGCAAACTCGTAGATGTCGAAGCCGAACAGACGGCCAACAGTCCCGTCGGCACGGTTGATGTTGTACTGCTCCTTAAAGGTCTGGCTGGTCTCCAGCAGGTCGTTCACATGGTCGGTACTCAGCACCAGGCGGCGGTTCTGCGAGGGCACCTTCAACTTGTCGAGCGAGCGTTTCATGTTGATGACATCCTGGACGGTGAGTTTCAGACGACCAGTGTCGGCATCACGCTCGCCAGTGGTCACGAGCACGGGAGTTGTCGCACTGTTCTGGGTGGCACACAGCGCATGGGCGGCCTTGGCAAACTTGGCATCATTGATGGCGTTGCCGTGACTCTCCTTGACACGGGCCATCTTGTCATAACTCAGGGCATATAACTCATCGTCGGTGATGGGGGTCACCTTGCTCTGGAACTTGTCGAGGCTGATGGTGATGTCAGTGTCGTTGAGTGCCTGCAAGGGGATGGGATAGGTGGTATTGTTAACCAGCACATCGGGGTCAACGCCCACATCAACGAGATGGATAACATCGTTCTCGGCAAGCGACGAGGCATCGGGGATGCCGTCAAGGAAGGTGGCCTCGAGGCCACGGCGCAGGTACTTGACCAACTCACCGGTCCACACCTCGGTCAGCACGCCGGCACGCAAGGATCCTGCGGGAGCCATATTGAACAGGCCGCACACGGCGGCAACGGCATTGGCGCCAATCGCGCCGGTCATGGGATCGATGCCCACGGCACCGCCCATGGTGGCTCCCATCACGGCATTGAACACCAATGCACTCAGGAGCGTGAAAATCATTTTCAACTTCATGTTTCAATATTCTTAAATGGTTTGTAACTTAGTCCTCAATCTCACATTCGTAGCCGTACTCGGCCTTGAACAGGCGCTTGTACTCATCGGGCTGGCTCTTGCGCAGCTCCATGATCTTGTCGCTGGGCACATCGCTCAGTTTCTGCCAGGTCTGTCCCTGGGGTGCTGCACCCTGGTGTCCTACCACCTGGCTCAACTTCACCTGGGCACTCATGGCATCAAAGGTGGCGTTCAGGCTCTCGATGCCGACCTTTTTACCGAGCTCAATAAAATGGGCCTTCTTGTCGGCGCTGATCTTCTTCTCGGCGATGGCACCTTCCACAGCGGTCTCAATGCGCGACAACTGCAGCGCGTCATTCTCCTTGGCCAGTGTCTCGCGCTCGGCGGCATCGGCCTTCAACTTGGCGACCTTGGCCTTGATGGCCTCCTCGCTCGCGTCTGCCGGCAGACCCAGCAGCAGGGCAAATTCTTCTTTGTTCATCTTTTTCTCTTGGTTTTTATTATGGTTCAACTTCGGCAGGGGGCTTTCGCCGTCCTTGCCCATCTCTAATCGCTTGCCGTCTCGCATCAGCACAATGGCATCATCGTTTGCACCAATGTCAACGACACTGACCTCAAACAGTTTGCTCCTGGTGATGGTCGGGCTTGTCTGTCCCTCAACGAGGTGCTTCTTGTCCTCGCTCAGTTCGAGCACGTCGATGCCCACGCTCACCATCTTCAAGGAGCCGAACTCCCATTGCTTTTTGCAGCGCTGGCTCAACTCGCTGGCCTCGTCAAACATCAGCTCGCCGGTCACTTCGTCACCCTCGACTTTCAGGTCTTTCACATAGCCGATGACCTGGCCGCGCTCGTGCATGTAGAGCAGCACCGGGTTCCGCTCATACTGCGACACGTCCATACCGGCGGTCAGCACGCGGGTGCCGTAGCTGTTCAACCGCTCGTTGGTGATTCTTACTCTCTTGTTTTTCGCCATTGTCTTTGTGTTCTTTGTCGCGATTGCATCGCGACTGTATGATTAAAATGCACCGCAAAATTGGGTGTTTCAAACCAACCGAACAAATAAGTGTGAAACGCTTGCACACTTCTATGAAACCGCTTCACACTTCTTTTGCAGTCGCCCCCATTTTGCCCAATTTTGCACCGTGTTTTAAGACATTTTATTAACGCTAACGACTTTCGCGAAATGAATAAGGCAGAATTAGAAAACAAGAAGGCACTGGGGCGAACCCTGTTCCTCTCAGGCATGGAACTGACCGAAATTGCCGAGCGCATATCGGTCAGCCGTCAGACGGTCTCGAAGTGGGCCAATGGCGAGGGATGGAAGGAGGCACGCGCCGCCAAGAACATCACACGTCCGGAACTGGTGAACAAATTGCTCCTGACGATTGACAAGCTCATCACCTCGGTCAACGAGTCCGATGACCCGACACTCATTGCCGGTCTGGGCGACCGTCTGGCCAAACTCTCATCGGTCATCGAGAAACTCGACAAGAAGGCCAACGTCGTTGACGCCATCGAGGTATTCATGGCTTTCAACCGATGGATACAAGACCAGGCTTGCTATGATCCGGAGATAACGCCGGAACTCATCAAGGCCATCAACAAGTACCAGAACTTGTTCCTCAAGGACAAGATGACCAGCATGACCACCGCCAACGAGCTCTAAACCATGGCAGCCATCACCGAGATAAAACGGGCTCAGGAACGCTGGGAGGAACACTGCCGCCAAATCCAGAGCATGACCGACACGGCAAGCCTGGTACGCGAGGACGCCACACAGAAGGAGCAGCGCATTCGCCGCCTCCTGCGTGACTATGCGGCGTTCTGCGAGTATTACTTCCCGCACTTCCTCATCCTCCGGGACAAGTCCACAGGTAAGGCGATACGTACCATCCACAACGCGCCATTCCACAATCAGGCGGCACGCAAGGTGAAAAGCACGCCGAACCTCAAGGCGGTCTTCATGTGGCCGCGTGGACACGCCAAGTCAACCCATTTCGACATTTTCATGCCATTATGGCTCATGTTCCAGCCGCAACGGCTCATCAACTTCATGGTGATTGTCGGCAAGTCCGAGGACAGCGCCGACCGGCTCCTGGGTGACATTCAGGCGGAGCTCCAGTACAACAAGCGCATCATCACCGACTTCGGCGAGCAGATGTCGCTCGGCAACTGGATGGAGGGCGAGTTCTCGACAAAGCAGGGCGTGAAGTTCCTGGCTGTGGGTAGAGGTCAGTCGCCGCGAGGCCTGCGCGAGCGTGAGGCACGACCCGACTACATCGTGATTGATGACCTGGACGACGACGAACTCTGCCGCAACGAGCGCCGTGTCCGCGAACTCACCGAATGGGTCAAGGAGGCTCTTTTCGGCGCTCTTGACGTGGGCCGTGGCCGCTTCATCATGGTGGGCAACCTCATCAGCAAGACTTCTGTACTGGCCAACATCGCCGCCACACGTGGGGTGCATGTCTCAAAGATCTGCGCCGTCGATGCCAAGGGCAATCCGGTGTGGAAGGAGAAATGGACCAAGCAGGAGGCACAGGAGTATGCCGACTTCGTGGGCTACCGCGCCTGGCAGAAGGAGATGATGCACAACCCCATCAGCACAGGGGGCATCTTCAAGCATGAGTGGATTAGATATAAAAAGGTGGCGCCGCTGCGCAAGTATGAGCAACTCATCTGCTACACCGACCCGTCGTTCAAATCGACCACTGCCAACGACTACAAGGCATGCCGCCTGTGGGGCAAACTCGGCAATGAACTTCATCTGATTGACACCTACGTCCGGCAGGACACGGTCTCGGGAATGGTGCGGTGGCTCTATGACCTGCACGAGCGCATCACCGAGGCGGGAGCGGCGGCATTGTTCTACATGGAGGCGAACTTCATGCAGGACATCATCCTTGACGAGTTCACCACCGAGGGCGAGATACGCGGCTACCAGTTGCCCATCATGCCCGACACGCGCAAGAAACCGGAGAAGGTGCAGCGCATCGAGGCGGTCAGCCCGCTATGGGAGCGAGGCTTCGTGTTCTATAACGAGGCACTCAAGGACAGCCCCGACATGCAGGTGGGCATTGAGCAAACACTGGCACTGGAACGGGGCAGCCGGGTCCATGACGATGCGCCTGATGCCGACGAGGGAGCCATCTGGTTCCTCCAGCGAAACACAAGACAACAGATTTATCAACCCAGGCTGACTCTGCGCAGCCACATTCCTAAAAACTCCTGGTAATATGTTCAATCTCATCAAGCGACTCATATTCGCATTCAAGTACAAGAGGGCGGTGAAGCGGGCCGACTACTTCCGTCACATCACCCACCGCAAGCACATGGTCATCCTCCTGGACGGCAGACTGCACGTCATCGCCAAGCAGGACATCAAAACCTTCATCCGCAAACGCCTCCTCAAGAAAGGGACCACCGTTGCCGATGTCGAGAAGATTGCACTTTACACAACCATTTAACAACGACTCGCCATGTTTATAACCGATGAAGACTACCGCGTGGTCATCGGCGAAAATGCGCTGAAGACCATCTCACAGGTGAGCGAGACCAACCGCCGGCAGGCCGAGGATGAGGCCGCCGAGGAAATCGCTTCTTACCTGCGACCGAAATATGACGCCGTGGCCATCTTCAACGCCACCGGCGAGCAGCGCAACTCCTACATTGTGATGATTGCCTGCGACATCGCGCTCTACCACCTCTCGGCATCGCTGCCGCAGAAGATGGGTACCGAGGTGCGCAAGGAGCGGTACGACCGCGCCATCAAGTGGCTCGAGGGGGTGCAGGCAGGCAAGATTGTGCCCGACCTGCCTCTGGCCACCGACGAGGAAACTGGCGACACGCTCCAGGGTTTCTCCTTTCATAGCGAACCGAAACTGAATAATAACTGGTAACATCATGGGACTTTTTCAAGACTTCATAGACCGCCTCAGCGGCAAGTATGTGCTGCACACGCCGCACGGTGATTTTAACCTGGCACGCAACTCCGACCGCAAGAAGCTGCGCAAGATCATGGTGGACATCCAGCGCACCACCGACAGCCTCACGCGCCAGGATCTGGGCGACTGGCGCAGGGCCTGGCAGATGGCCATCAATGTGGACAGCCCCGACCGACTGCGCCTCTATCAGGTGTACCGCGACGTGGAGATTGACGCGCACCTCTCGGGCTGCGTAGAGCAGCGCAAGGGCTTCGTACTCTCGCGCTCGTTCAAACTGGTCACACCCGACGGCGACGAGAACGAGGAGGCAATGGACTACTTCGACCAGGCCTGGTTCAAGCAGCTCATGCGCTACGCGCTCGACAGCATCTATTGGGGACACTCACTCATCGAACTGGGCGATGTCATCAGCACCGAAAACGGACTGCTCACGCTCGACGGGGTGACACTCATCGACCGCCGCCATGTCATTCCGGAATACCACCGTGTGGTCCGCAACATGGGCGATGACTGGAAGTCGGGCATCGACTACCACGAGGCACCGTTTGCCAACCAGGTCATCGAAGCCGGACAGCCCACCGACCTCGGACTCTACCTCAAGGCGGCACAGCAGACCATACCCAAGAAAAACGCCATGGGCTTTTGGGACACTTTCACCGAGATATTCGGCATGCCCATGCGCATCGCCAAGACCACCTCACGCGACGAGAAGGACATCAGCCGGCTCCAGAAGGTGCTCGACCTCATGGGCAGCACGCAGTCGGGAGTGATGCCTGAAGGGACAGAGATTGAAATTGTGGAGTCGTCCAAGGGCGACGCCTTCAATGTCTATGACCGACGCATTGACCGCGCCAACTCTGAACTGTCGAAACTCATCATCGGCCAGACCATGACCATCGAGGACGGTTCAAGCCTCAGCCAGTCCGAAACGCACCTCAAGGTGTTTGAGAACCTGGTGGAGGCTGACTGCGACCTAATCCGTGACTTAGTGAACACACAACTCATCCCACGACTCATCACCATGGGCTTCCCGCTCAAGGGGCTGCGCTTCGACTGGGACTACTCCATCGACTACACGCCCGAGCAGCAGGTGGCCTACGAGACGATGGTGCTCAACAACTACGAGGTGGAGCCGTCCTATTTCGAGGACAAATACGGCATGCCGGTGGGCGAGCGGCGCAACAATGCGCCCGCTTTGCCCACAGAGCCGCCACAGGGCGATGAAAAGCCCGAAGGTGAGGAAACACCCACTGGCGAGCAAAACAGCCGACAGGCGGCGAATGTGCGCCCTTTTTTCGCCTGAGCCCCGCCGACTACGCGGGGCTGCACCAGCGTTACGCCGAAATACTGGGCACCGCCACCTTCGCATCACAGCGCAAGGAACTGGAGCAGCGCATCCGTGACCGTGTTGGCAAGGCTTTCGAGGGAATGATGCACGCGCTCTACCGCCAGGAGGGGGCGATGCTGCGGGTCGAGGTGATGGCCGAGCCGGAGGTGACCGACTTCATCAGCACACACGCCGACGCGCTCAACTCATCGATGCGGCAGGTGGCGATGTCCGATGCCATGCGCCAACGGCTGGAGCGGTCTAATTTCATCTTCTCGGGCTTCAAGGCGTTTCACGAACTGAACGAGGCTTTTCCGTCGCTCATCGGTGAGAACGGCGAGCGCAAGCCGTTCGACACGTTCCTAAACGAGGTGCATGCCATCGACGAGACTTACAACGTCAACTATCTACGTGCCGAGTACAACTTCGTCAATGCCTCGGCCGACATGGCTGCCAAGTGGGAGCAGATTGAGGCGGACGGCGACCGATATAATCTCCAGTACCGCACACAGCATGATGACAAGGTGAGACCGGAACACGCGGCCCTTGATGGGGTCACGCTGCCGCCCAGCGACCCGTTCTGGGAGTCTTACTACCCACCCAATGGATGGAACTGCCGCTGCACAGTCGCACAGGTCCGCAAGACCAAGTACCCGACAACCGATCCTGCCGAGGCTTATGCCCGAGGCGAGGAGGCACTGCAGCGTGACACACGCGGCATCTTCCGCTTTAATCCTGGCAAGCAGGGCAAGGCGATTCCCGACTACAATCCCTACACCATCAGGCGGTGCCGGGACTGCGACATCGCTCAGGGCAAGACCAACCTGGCATACATTCCAGACAACGACCTTTGTGCCGCATGCCGGCTCATACGTTCTCTTCGTGAAGAGATTCATGCCTATGATCCTCAAGTCTGGGTTCACAATTATACGGGGAAGAATAATGACGGTTATGTGATGACAGAGCGAGATAGAATACCAGACGAATCAGCAGACAACAATGATATAGCCAAATACAACAAAGAGTTTGGTATGTGTAAGGTTGCGGCTGATAATGGTCATAAGATTGAGTTTTTGAGCGAAAACAACCGAGCAGAGGGACAAACTTTCGATATTCGATTTGATGGAATACCTACAGAATTAAAAGCCACTATTGGCACAGGTAACATCGTCGGTTATTATAGTTATGCAAGGAAGCATCAAGGTGCAGAAGCTGTTCTCTTCCGTTTTCCGCATGGCTCAACGGAATTATTCAAGCGATTATCAGAAGCCAAAAGAAAATATGGTGGCAGAATATTCTATTACTACGAAAATGAGAATATAGTGATGGAATTCTAAAAAGAAAGGCCGATAAATCGGCCTCAGGCGGTACAACAGCCTTGCGGCCTTGTCCCTATCTTCATCGCTGAAGACATTGCAAAGGTAATACTATTTTTTTAATTGACAACAATCCAAGAACAAAAAATTACTTGGATTTCTTCTTAAAGTAATCAAGGAAGCGCATCAGTACACTCTCTTTAATTACAATGATATCTCCAGCTGCACGCTCATCATCTGGATGGGCATCATGATATGTCTGAGCAAATTGGCCAAAATTGAAGATATTGATTGTTATGTCCCTGATTGAGAAAATCGTGTAAATCAAAAGAAAAACCAGTATGAACAACGTGAATGCCTTAATGCAAATCTTCAAGTTATAATTTAGCGCACTAAGCTGGCTGACAAAACTCATGCTAACCTTGACAAACACACAAACAAGAGTTGTTATAAAGGAAGCACCAAGTACAATGGCAAATGTCGAATTCAATTTTTGAAATAAAGTTGGCTTTTCTCCATCCATAATGGGCTGCATGACCTTTGAGCCTGACATTCCCATCATCAAGGCATAACCAGCAAGAGTAAAGCCCAGGACTGTGGGTGCTATAGTTAGGGATATGGTAGTCACAGCATCAATAAGTATAGTCGGAGATACAGTTGATGACATGGTAAATACGACCACTAATATTGCTATAATTAGCGGCCAAACAACTGAACGGCGAAAGTTATGCAAGGTATAGCATTGAAACACCGCGCCCCAACCAGGATCTGTGATTTTCTTACCCATTTTCTCCCCGCGCCAAACGCCTAATAAAATCAAAAATCGCATAAGTTGGCGAATCTCCTCTATATGGGATGCTTTTGACCATCGGGTGATCAGATGTGTCAATCCTTTCTGGCACATCGTCATCGTAAATTGTGGCTACTGCGTGACCATTGGAACCGCTCAACCTAACATAAGCTTGAAGCATCTCACTCTGCCGTATATCAATAGGATTCCGTTTCGTTCCTGTAACAACTGTTTTTGATGTTCTTGCATTACTTTGACGCATTTGGTTATCAATAACCTCGGCCCAGTCATCGTTATTATCATTGTTGGTATATGAGATATTAACCTCTAACCTTGACATAGCAGGTGCATTAAGGATGCGTTCCAGCACGCCTCTGTCCTTCTCTAATGTAACTTCAAATGAGTCAACATCCCGATAGACACCAATTGCTTTCTTCAAGAATTTCAAAACTTGCTTATCAGGGGCTGGTTCAATGACGGCTATACGATGAAACTCAGGGACGAATATATATGGCCAAATCTTAACGCTAAGCCCCTTATTCGGATCTGTAGCTGACGGTACAATCTCATTCGTACTTCTGTCTATCGCATCCGAATCCGGCTTAATGTAAATCGCATTGGAGAAGTCGCCATGAAAGACCCCGTTCTCATCGGGGCCATAAAGTGTACGAACATGTGTAGCACGGTCTCCGAATGTCGATATTAAAACGCCATTATCAAATATCTGACGAAACAATTCAATATAGTTGTCTCTTACCTGATCTGTTTCCGGATATAAGACAATATTGAATACTTTTACCCTGCAATATTGTTGTCGTTCTGTTTCCATATCTCATTATTTTGCCTGCAAAGTTAATCATTTACTTTCAATCGGCAAAATATGGCATGGGGTATAGCATCACACGTTCAAATCAAACCGCACGTCCTCGTTGCCGGCAAGCAACTCGCGCGTACGATCGATGTTGTTCTCATAGATGTGCACATTGCCCAGGAACAGCGTGATTGACTTTAACGGCAGTTCTATCTGACGCGCCATCAAGTACAGGTGGTAGATGTCAGCCGGAAGCCCCAGGTTGGCATCGCTGCTTCGCTGGTAGGCACTCAGCACCAATTCACCGTCATCAATCTGAAACTGCACCAGGCTCAAGCATGGTGCCTGGTTGCTCTCGGCATTGGTCTCGCCCAGGAACAGGACGTAATTCTTGCTGTTGCGCTTCTCGCGGTTGATCCTGGCAAGCAAGGGCGGTAACTTCTCCAGATAGGTCGGATAACTGTTGACCAGGATCGATCCGCAGTAGTCCCACCAGTTGATGCCCACGTCTCGGTATTTCTCCACCTGACGCTCGCCCTGCATGAACAGGCGCAACTCGCTCTTCAACTTCTTGCGGGCGATGCCATGACTCTCAAATATATCGAGCAGGTCGGCGGGTGTCAGGTGCAGCGGCTCATTCAGCAGGTAGCGGATGCTGCCCTTTTTGTTGGTCTGGGTCTTGCCCTGGTCCAATACTTTGCTAAGGATTTGGTGATACTTATTCATGGCTCTAATGTGGTTTTAATGCCGTTCAAGCGGCGTTATAAATCATCATGTCGGTATAGGTGGCATTGTAGTTCATCTGGGCATGGAACTCCACCACATGACAGCCGGCAAAGGGATTGCCCAGGTCACGGTTCTTGCCCAGCCAGGAGCATAACTCAACGATGCTCGACTTGTTGCTGGTGAAGTAGATGAAGCGGTGGTCACGCAGCACATTCAGCACATCAAGGTAGTCGCTCAGTTTCCAGTACATCTTGTAGGTTCCGGCTTCGGTACTCAAGTAGGGAGGGTCAACCAGGAACACCACACCAGGCTCGTCCTTGTATCGCTCAAACACCTCACGATAGTCGGCACTGGTGATGGTCAGCCCGTCCAGGTAATCACCTGCAGGGGCAAAGTCAGTCGTGCGGATTTTGTTATAAAACACCTCTTTCTTCAATTCCTCGAGGCTCAGTTTGTATTTCATTGAGAACAGGATAGAGGGCGACAGGCTGATGTAGTCCACACTGCCATATTTCGCCTCATGGGAGGCGATGGCATCTATCACGCGCAATCGTGCCTCGCCCTTGATGGGCGACCTCCTCTCAATGCCGGCGGTTATGTCACGCAGCCGGGCAAGCAACTCATTGGTCTCGGGAATGCGCTCCAGTCGCTCGCGATAGTTGTCGTAATCGTTATACACGACCTTGCTGTTGGGCTTCTGGTGCTTGGCGATGTGCGACAGCAAGCCGCTGCCGCCGAACAGGTCAACAAAGGTGGTACCGTCCGGGTACTGCTCGAGCACCTGCATGAACGGCTTGGCAAAGTTCCGCTTCTGACCCACGAAAGGAAGCGGTGCCGACAGGTATAGTTTTTTCGTTTCCATGCAGCAAAGGTCGGTTTTTCTTGCCAACCGAGCCACACAGAAAAAAGCAATCACACTGCACCGACCTTGCAGTTCTGCCCAAAGCGTTTAACCAGGCTATAGACCTTGCGCTCACTCACATGATACCGCTCACTCAGCACGGTGACGATATAGGTCACTTTCTCCCCCCCCCTCGCGCATCGACTGATAGTCACGGTAGAGGTCGATATATTGGCAGTCATCGGGCTTGGCACCGAACTCCTGCAGCCGGTGGAGCATCTCTTTGTTGATTGATAGGGCCTCAAATAGTGTCATTTCAAAAATATTTTGTACCTTTGCGGTGTTCTACTTACAAAAATAAAATTACACCCATTTCGGGAGGAAGAAGGCTCATGCCTCCAGCCTCTCCCGATGTGGGTGTAATTTTGTAAGTAGAACGACAGATTGCAAGGCTGGGGGCTTTTTATTTGCCCCCTCCGTTGCTTATACGGCCTGGACATACAGCCCGACCAGGGCGCTCAGGTCGTGATACACGGGGTTGCCGGTGTCTCGGATGCACAGGTAGGTCACCCCGCCCTGGCTGTAATACTTACCCTGCTCGAGGGCCATGTTGCCGCTGTAGGGAATGGGATTATCAAGCGTGCCAAGTTCCGGCTCTCCCTCGCCTTGGGCAACGACCTCGGTGAATAACGAGGCGGCTGCCGTCGGTGTCCAGTCGGCCTGCACAGTGTGACCCTGCAGCACCTTCCATAACCTGCCGTCATAATAGAGGCGCGCGCCCATGGCAACGGTCTGCCCAATCTTGCTCGCCCATGTGGGGAACAGTGCAGGCACTTCCATCGCCTGCTCGTCGGGCAGTTCCACGGCTTGACCTTTCAGCAGGGTCACAACCTGCTGTAGCATCACCATGCCGTCGGGTGTCAGTTCCACATCGGCACCCGTATCGTCTGCCTGTTCCTCAAGCCCTACCGGCTCAATGCCATTCTCGGCACCCCAAGTCATAGCCTCACGGGCATACTGCTTGGCGGTCTTGCGCCATGACTGCAGGGCTTGGTATTCCTCCAGGTGCTCGGGGTCAAAGAAGTTGTTAAGGCAGTTGTTGATCACCGCCTGCATCCTGTCCGGTGGGTAGCACTCGGTCACCAGGGCATCGACTATCGCGCTGTAACTCCACACAGCCGGAGGCAGGGTCACGCTGATCCACTCCCAGCCCTCGCTGGTCGCGCTTGCGCCCACGTTTACGGTTCTTATGTTTTGCCCCATCTCGCGCCGGGTCTCCACCAACGGGGGGCAGGTCTCTCCTTGACATCTCATATTCTTCTAAGTCTTTTTTGATTAAATATCGTTCGTAACTGTATCTCTTGCGAATCTTCACCAACGTAAAACGGCGTTTGACGTAGCAACACTGCCAGAAGTTGGGCACGTTGCGGAACATCTTCCGACGTTGGCGGTAACTATAGGCGTGCACGCAGAAACCCATGTAGGAGTTCAGGCTGCACACATGGTGCTTCAGCGCGGCAAGCGACTCAGTGGTGGGACCCTCCTCCAGGATGTGCTTGCACAAGCGCTCGGCGCGTGCGACCTCATTGGTCATGTTGCCGATGGTGCGATTGCTGGTGTATAACCGACCGGGCTTGATCACGCTGCCGACAAACTTCACACCTTTGCGAACCTCCTGCAGGTAGAACTTGTCTTTGTGCAGGGTCAGCCTCAGGTGCTTCTTAAGCCACATGGTGGCCTTCTTGCGAAGGTCAAGGATGAACTGCTTGTCGTGGCAGATGACTACGGCGTCATCGACGAAACGCACATAGCCGGCATCCTTCCATGCACACTCCTCGAGCATGAAGCCATCAAAATACGAGAGATAGAAATTGGCGAGTAACTGGCTGGTGATGTTGCCGATGGGCATGCCCACATTGGGAGGCATGTTGAACAGGCTCTTGCTGGCCGGCAGGGCTTCCCATAGCCGCTCGCTCGAGCGACGCTCACACAGCAGTTGGGGCTGGTGCCTGACTGTGATCTCGGTGAGCCACAGCAGGGTCTCGAGATCATCACCTTTGTAGTTCTCGCGCAGCCATGGCAGCAGCAGACGCAGCAGCACCTCTTTGTCGATGCTCATGAAGAAACTACTGATGTCTATCTTGCCAACCCACGCCTCACGCGTGTAACGCTCGCTCACGCGCTCAATGTGGGATTTGGCGGTCTGCACGGCACGCAGTGTGCCATAGCCTTTTCGACAGTTGAACGATACATCGCCTTGGCTGCGGAACCGCCACTCGAGCAGCGGTTCCAGCCGCAGCGTTATCCAATGTTGCACAATGCGGTCACGGAACGAGGCGGCGAAAATCTCGCGCAGTTTGGGCCTCGTCACCACGAAACAGAACGACTCGCTGGGCTTGTAGGTGCGCTCATGCACCTCCAGCACCAACCGCCACAGGTCGCGCTCGAACTCTATGCGGTACTCGTTGCACTGCTTCGCTGTCAGCTTGTGCCTGATACAGTCAAAATAGGCATCTATCCACCCCGATTTCTCTTCATTACCAAGTGCGACCACCGCTCGCACACCGTTGGAATTGTTCTTATTGTTGTTGTTGTTGACGGCGCCGCTCCCTGCATTAATGTTGTACGCGTTGGAAGCACTGAGCGATGATGCGTGCGTTACTCGTTTCCTAACTACGCCTTGCGCAGTAGCACGCCCGTTTAATAATGAAAGAGGATTCATAACAACCGTAATCGCTATGAATGTCTGTTACCGCGACCCTTCCACATCGTCAAAGAGGGTGCGCTGCCTGGGCTCGGCCTGAGCCCGGAGCTCCGGCTTTTGCTCGGGCTGCACGACTGCCGGTTGCTCGGCGGCCTGGCGCTCCTCGGCGATGAGGTACTTGGTCTTGCGAAGCCATTTTCCAGCCTGGTCAGATATGGAATTCATCATGTCCAGCATCTGGGCATGCTGGCCGTGGCTCAAAATGTCACGACGGACACGGTGCATGAGCCTGAACGTGGTCTTGACCGACGTCATGCGCATCACCAGACCGTTGAGACACTCGAGACGCTCCAGCCTGTCCTCAGTCTGGAAGGCGAGAACAACAAAATCCAGCGACTCTTTCAAGTCGCGGACAAGCAGCCCGCCAAGCTCCCTCCACGATACGGACTTGGGCAAACGGTCGGCCACCGGAATGGTCCACTCCAGCAACCGCTCGATTTCCCTGTAAATAGATGCCTGGTTTGGTTTCATGGCTGCAAAGTTACGGATTTTATCGCTAACTGCAAACTTCACACACTCCACTCGCCACTGTAGGCGAAGTGCTCGATGCTCTCAACGATGTCCTCGTGGTTGTGGTTGGTGTCACTGCCCACAAGGCGCAACGCGCCGAAGTGCTCACCGCTCAAGCCGACCACAGCGCGGCACACGGTCTCGCACAGGTCAAACACGTCAAGCGACTCGTCGCCCTGGCTCAGCGGTCCCACCCAATCGGTGACAATGTGCAGCCGGAGCGTCCCCTGGGTGTGATACCCGCCTTTGTCGGCACGCCACTCAATGGGGGCGAACTCGACAAACACAGCCGGGCGGTCCCAGGCCTCTTCCTGCTCGATGAACTCGACGTTGTGGTTCCATAGGTCAACATGCTTGACCGGGGCGCCGTCGATGCCCAGCAACGCGGCGCAGATGGCTCTGTAAATCTCTTTTCTCATTGTAAATTGTATTCGTGCTCGAAATATTCTGTCAGGTTCTCTTCGATGATGTCACGCACGGCTTTCTCGACCTCGGGACTGGCACCCAGGAACTGGCGCTTGGGGATCTTGATGCTCTTGCCTTCTTTCATCAGGGCCATCCACTTCCAGAACTCGGCCTCGGTGCTCAGTTGAACGGTTCGCTTGTCATTGCGGCGCTGGCCGTTTTTCTTGCGGCCAAAGGAGCCGGTGGCCTCGTAGTATTTGTGCCAGAAGTAACGTTTCATCTTGCGGGTCACCTTGATTTCTCCGCCCTCGTTATGGATGGCAGCGTATGGCAGCGTGCTCTGGAACACGATGCCGGTGCTGTCGGCCTTGCTGCTGATGCTGCGGCGCAAGCCGCCGGTATCAACCAGGATGTGACCGCCTGGACGGGTCGGTGACTTGCGGCGCTGCCACGACTGCGAAAAGAAGCCCTGCCGCTCGAAGTTCTTGTCAAACTCGTCGCCAAGTTCAACCTGGATGTCACGCAGGATGCGTTTGATGATGATGTCGATGCCGCTCATGGCCATTCAAATTGAATATATAACTGGGTGTCCTCGGGCAAGTCGTTCTTGGGGTCGGCACTCGCCTTGAGCAGATTGTAGTAGGTGCGCTCGCTGATGGCGTAGATGGGATAGATAAAACGCCGCCAGATCTCCCTGTTGGGCAACCCGTCCTTGACGTGCTCATCATATATCCGGTTGATGTCCGCCACGCGCTTCTGATAACTCACACCTCGTCTCACTGCCATACTGCAAAGATAATGTTTTTTGACGTAACCACAATGAAAAATGAGCGGCAAACTGCTGATTTACCGCCCATTACTTAACACTGTTAAAGCATCACACCATTAATCGGTATCTTCTTTCTTGGGATCGACATAGAAGGTCTCGTCCTGGACTACCTGGATGCCGCACTTGGCCATCTTCTCGGCCATGCCTTCCTCGTCACGGTCAGCGAGAAGTTTGTCCTTGGCGACCTCATCGCTGGTACGGATGAACGAGGGCAGGAACTCTTTCACCAGATTCACCGCGCTGGCCCATGTGAAGCCTTTAAGGGTCTTCAACTTGGGGGTGCCGGTGCGGAAACCGATGGTGCCGTGGGTCATGTCGAGGCTCTTCTTCTTGGTGAACAGTTCTGCCTGGTTCTCGGTGGCGAACGCCTGAAGGGTGTCAAAGGCCTGGTCTCGTTCCTCGGCGAGAATGGAGAGACGGTCGGCGTGCTTCTCGCGGATCTTGGCACATGCCAACTCAATCTCGGCGTTAATCTTGTTAATCTGGGCATCGGCCTTGGCATACTGGCCAAAGGCTGACTCGGCGGCCTCACGGGTCACGCCGCTGATGATGGTCTTTTTCTTTCTTGTTGCCATTGTAATTGTTGTTAAATTGGTTATTAAAATCTATTGCGAAATGTGTAATTGGTTTTTGATATGTTCGTTCTCGCGCTTGTGGTTGATGGCTCGCATCTTGCGCGTCAATGCGGCCAGTTCGTCAAAGTTCAGGTCCTTGAAGGGCTTGCCGGCTATCCTCGCGTCCTGGCAAAAGGCGTTGACCTTGTTCCAGTCGGTGGTGTCAACACCATACTTCTGCAGCTGATGAAGCGCACTGGAGCGGAGCTTCTTCTGCTCGGCCTGCCAGCGTTCTTTGCCTCGGGGATCAACAATGCGCTCAAGGGCTTCGCACATCTCCACATACTCACGCTCGGTCATCTCGCGCAGGTGCTCAGTCCTGCCCCAAGTCCACTGGCGCACAATCTCGCACTTGTGGCTGTCCGGGTCGCTGCCGTGGTGCATCTTGTTGAACACGGCATAAAATCGTCGGAAACCTCTGCTCATAATCTCGCATTGCTTGTGGCGGCTCGCCAGTCCCGGTAGATGTCGCGGCAGTCCTCAAGGGTCTCAAGGATGGTATCGCCCTCACCATACACGAGGGGGATGCCATTGTAGGTCACGTACAAGCCGCCGTTGTATTCGGCAACCTGCACCTTGCGCTCGGCATCGGCGGCAATCTCGCGCTCGAGACGCTCAAGCCGGGCACGGCGGCGGGCCAGGAGTCGGTCACCCAGCCAGCGCTTCAGCTGTTGATACTTTGCTTTCATCATGCTTCTGGTTTTTGGTTTCACTTAATTTGATTCTCGCGGGAATGACCGCTCTGCTGTTACAGCAGTCACAGCACTCGCCACTTTCCTTTACCGGCCAGGGATTGTTGCCCCAGCCTCTCGATGGCTTGCCGCAGATGCAGCATCTGAACTCATGCACCATTGTCCCCCTCCTTTCTGTTGGGTTTCCACTCAATGGTCACGATGGCATCGACCTCGCCGCTGCCTTTGCACACGGGGCACTCGCACTTGGTGCGACGCCCATACTGGTCACTGCCCCAAAAGAAACCGTTGCCGCTGCAGTAGTTGCACAAATGCCCGCGGCTCACCAGGGTCTCTTTGCTGCCTGGACGGTAATGGTCGGGGTGACGCAGTTCAATCGTTCTTGTCGTTTTGCTCATTGGTCTCTGTATTTTGTTGGTGAATAAATGTGTTGTCTTTGCCTAACCAGTATTTGGCGGCGCCTTCTTCCCATACGGTGAACGGCACACCAGGACGGTCCATGTAGCGGCTCTTGCATGAGGCACGGAAACCCTCGACCAGGATCTTGATGTCGGCATCATACTCGACCTTCTTGGCGGCACGGCCTGCCGGACGCATTCCCTCGGCATGGCTCACAAAGATGAGCAGCTTGCCGGGCAGGGCTTCTTTCAAGGACTGGTACCCCTTGTAGGTGAGACCGCTGTACTGGAAACTGTCGATGATGGCGATGCCGGCGCTCTTGCGCTTGCGCAACCGCTCTATCAACTGCTCCACGCTCTCACGGTCCAGAACCTGGAAGCGGCGGTTGACCTCTTCCATGCGGTGACGGCGCATCGACATCTGCACACTCAGACTGGTGCTCTCCTCCAGGCTATCATAGACCACCTTGTCAAACTGGCACAGGTACTTGGCAAGCTGCATCACGAAACTGGTCTTGCCGTTGCCGGGGTTGCCCCAAATCAACCATGTGCCGCTTTTGGCGGGCTTGCCCATCGACGCCTCCCAGGCTCCGTCAAACTCAAGCCTGGGTATTCGCATGTTCAATATCTCGGTGGGACTGTAGGCGCGTTTCTTCATTTTCTGCTCTTTTTAAGTTCGGCTATCAGGGCATCGGCATAACGCACGGCCGACTCACACACCAACTGGCAAACTTTGCCGTCGGTGAGCAAGGTGCTGCCGTCGATATTCTCAAACAGGGTGGGCAACATCCTCATGGCGACATCAAGACGGCAACGGTCGGTCGCAAGGTCATTGGCGTCGCGCATCTCACGATGAATGCCGATAAGGGCATTCATGGCCTGCATCTCAATCTGGGTCATGACTCACCCCCTTTCCTGATCTTCTCAATCTCGGTATAAATGCGGCGCAGACCGCCACCACTCAACGTCACGAGCTGGGCGATGTTAACGCCCTCGGGGGCGTTGACCTGGGCCACCATGGCGGCCTGGGCCTTGAGGAACTTCTGGCGCTCTTTCGCATCGGCGGGGGTGACTTTGCTGAAGGTGTCACCGAAGCGGCTCAGCATCTCGGTGTAGCCCACTTTCTTGCCCTCTATGGCTCGCACAATCTTCTCTTGCAGGCCATCTGCTCCCATCATGTACCAGCCGCAAGCGTGCTCGGTGGCGTTCCACAGGGCTTTCAACTCGAGGAAGGCTTCATACTGCAGGTCGCCGGCCTCGTCAAGAATCACAAGCGGGGTGTCAATGGTGCGCAGGTAGGCGACAAGGTCCTCATACACGTCACCATACCGGCCGTTGGCGTTCACGCCAAACTCCTTGGCAATCTTGCGCACGAGTTTGAGCTTGGTCTTGACCTGGCTGCAGTCGATATACACGGCATGCTTGTGCCCTTTGACGTAAGCGCGGGCGGTGAAGGTCTTGCCGATGTTGGGGATGTCGCACATGATGGCGCTCAGGCTTCCCTGCTGGCAAGTTTCGAGTTGGGTGGTGATGAATACCCAGGTCGGTGTCTGAGCGGCTGTCCAGGCCATTTCCTGGCGCAGCACAACGCCCAGACGGCGGGCTATACCCACCCAGTTGGCGTCACTCACTTGCTTCTCATAGTTGCCCTTCTTGATGGCGTTGTAAACGCTGGGGGCGATGCCCAGGGCAACGGCGTGCTTGGCGTCACTGGGATAGTTCTCGCGGTCGGCGGCTATGGCCGACACAATGCGGTTTTTGATTTCTCTGGTTATCTCCATTGTTCTTATCGGTTTTGAATGTCGTTATAATGTCATTTATATGCTGGCTACGGCGGCACGAGCCACTTGGCTCACGTCAAGGTAGTCGCTGTAGTCGTCATCATCATCAGGCTGATCGACAGCCTTGGGCACGGCTACGGCAGCAAGGGCGGCACGTTGCACCGCCTCGCGCTGGTCGCGTTCGATAACGGCGACCTTGGTGATCTTCTCCTCGCGCATCATCTTATCGAACTGGCTGACATACTTCGACTGCTCGGTGTAGGCATCGCGGTCGGCCTGTGTCTGCTCGGCGGTAGCCTCGTTGTACCGCTCCAGCAATTTGCAGGTGGCGATATATCGCTCACCCTGCCACAGGTACACCTCGGCAATGTTGCCATCGACATCGGCAAGCCAGTAGGCCTCGACCTTGTTGTTCCTCGGCTCAAGTTTCTCAATGTCGCGAGGGCTGGGCAAGCGGAACTGCTGGTATTGCACAGTGCAGAACATGTTTTGCTTGATGGTCGTGGCCGTGCAGTTGCCAATGTAGCGGTACAGGTAGGGCTTGTCCCAGGGCTTCAGGTCGGGGTTCTGGCGGCTGGCCAGCACGTCCCAGCGGCTCATGCCGGGGTACATCTTCTGGTTGGGGTGCAACTGATGGTTGAAGGCATCAATGGCGGCGAGATCGTCGGCAACGAGTTGCTCAAAGGTATAGGTGGCCTCCTTGTAGGTGTTGTTAAGTTCGTCATACACTTTCTCAACCTTGGGGCGGTTGGCCTCCAGCGAGGCGTACCACCGGCCTATGCCCACCTGCATCCTTTTCTCCACACCGTATTTTTTGGCGCGGTTCAGGTGCTCGGCACGTTTCTCGCGCGAGTTGCCGGGGTTACACCATCTGATCAGGGGGAACACCACACCGGCTTTCATAAGGCCGTCGGCGAAGTTCTGCACCAGGTGGTGCTCGACCTCGAGCTCGGCGGGCATATACCAGCCGTTGCGGTCAAGGGTCTGGAACATGTCACGCATGCAGTCCAGGAATAGGTCGGTGGTCTTGAGACGGCTGTATGCGCGACCTACCACGCAGCCACTCACCACATCATAGGCATAGTAAGCCTTCACGCGCTGGCCGTTGCTCATGGGGCGAGGCAGGTCACGGTCGTCAAGCGAGATCTTGCTGAGGGCATACACGCCATTGCGGCGCACATGGTATGGACGGTAGCGGTTGTTGAAGTCCCACTGGGTGTCGTGCAACTTGCTGCGCAGTGCTTTGTTCTTGGCGGTGTTGAGATAGTTGGCGATGGTGGCCTCACTCAGCACCAGCGGGTCACCGTTCTTGTCGGTGTAATTGGCGGGGTCATACCACTCACCGGTCTCGGGGTCAGCGACGGTGAGCTCACCGCGCACGAACATGTTGTACATCTCGGCGACTGTCGTGTTATAGGGACGCTCGGGCAGACTGTCAAGGCTCAAAATAAGGCGCTCAATGCCATAGTTGACCTTGCGGGCGCTCTGGTTCTTGAACTTCTTGCTGATGAGTGACTCGTAGCCCTGTTTCTGGAATGTGGTGACACGTTCACGGAAACGGTGAGGCGACAGGGGCAACGTGTGGCCGAACTCGGCCTGGAAGTAACTGATAACACCCGTCATCTCACCCCAGTTGATGGTGGTGCCCTGCATGGCCTTGCGCATGATGTTGGTGTCGGCCATCACAGCCACCACAGCCTGCAGCACCGAGGCATTGACGGTGTACTCGTTGATCTTGTCGGGTGGCAAAGGGCTGCCGTCGGCAAAACGAAACCGGGTGAACCATGACCTGGCTTCGGCATCAACTCGGTAGTGACGCTCAAACCAGTCACGCAGCACGTTCTGCTCCATCTCACCATACTTGGCAGTGACGCGCTCACGGAAGCGGCGGGGTAAGGTGGCGACCTCGATAAGGGCATACTCGCCCATGCCGCCGCCACGGCGCACGACGTTGATCTTCTTGCGCGCGCTCAACTGTTTGTAATTGGGTACACTCATAATAGGTGCGAGGGTCTCAACCGGCAAGTCCTGGGGGGCACGGCCATTCAGCACGCGACTGTGACTCCAGTCGGCGACACCGTCCACGACAACCGGACGGTCGTCATAGGTCAGGTCATTGACCGATATACACAATATCTTGCCGTAATACTCCATGTCACAAACTCATTGCCATGCTGCTCACACGCGACTGCAGACGCATGAGGTCGGGAATAGTGTTAACTCGCTCCTGGGTGTGCTGAGCACCGTCAACATACACCGTGGCAAGACCGCCATGGCGACTCACCACCAGCTTCACACGCTTGCCGAAGGTCTGAGTCATGGTGCCGTCTGAGGTCTCATGGGTGGTCTCCATTTCGTCTCCCTGCCAGTTGGCTACACCGTGCAACTGGGTCAAGGCAACATAACGGATCTTGCGGGCACGGTCACTGTTGAACTTGAACGTCAATGCGTTCCAAACGGTCACACGGCTGCACTTGAACAGCTTGCACAAGTGCTTCTTGGCATCCTCGGTCACATAAATTCGCTTATCCATTGTTCTCGTCTTTTGGTTGGTTGATAATCTTGTCTTGAAGGGCGTCGATGCGGGCAAGCAGCACACACGCACCGGTGTAGTAAGGGTCAACAGTCGCCTCGTAGTCGTTCAATACCACGTCGGCGATGTCAAGGTACTGTTCAATCTCATGACGTGCCGACTGGATGGCGGCTGTCATCTTCAACCCCTGCGAGGCAAGGGTGTCCTTGTCAAGGAAACTGATGGTCTTTCTTTCACTCATATTCTCGTTATTTAATAATTCTCGCTGAGTAGTCAATAAATGTGCACTCTGCTTTGCGCATGGTATAATCCATAGCAACTCTACCGACGGCCGCAACCATAACGGTATCGTCATAATAACCTTCACGCATTATGGCCGCAGTGTCATCGCATTCATTGACCTCTTTCAAGAAGTCTTTGATCTTCCAACTCTCGGTCTTGTTGATTTTAAGCTCTGTGACTTTCATTTCAGAAATCTTTTTATCGTTAATATTCGCTTATTTCGCCAAATTTTCGTACCTTTGGCAGCCCTTAACAATGTTAAGACGCTGCAAAGATACAGTATTTCTGTAATACTACAAAATTTCTGAATAAGTTTTTTCAGAATTTCTGAACTTTTTAATTTATTAAAATGGATAAGACCGTAATAAATCAACGCTTTATAATGGCTATTAATAGTCTATTAAAGGACAAAGGGCTCACAAAAACCAAGATTGCTGAAACTCTTGGCATTAAACCTGCGAAATTTTCAGAAATTCTGAATTACAGAATGAACGCTGGTGTAGAGCTAATTGCAGAATTATGCTATCAATATAGTTTTTCTGCTTCATGGATTCTTAATGGGATTGGACCTATGCTAGAACCTGGAGAATTAAAAGGGCGTTCAAAACCAGCGATTGCTGTTGCACCATTACCTGATTTCCCTCTAACTGCCGATGGGGTTTGTCAAATGTTTATGGAAATATTGAGAGATAAAGATTTGCGATATAGCGAGCAAGCTGAAGAAATCGGACGGCTCAAAGAACGGATCGCGCAACTTGAAAGGGAAAAGGCTGCCAGTGGCTCAAGTGCGCTCGATGTGGACACCGCTCGTTCTGCCCATGCAGGGTAATGCCGGAAATGCGCACCACACGGACGCACCCGTGACCCACACGCACCCACAAACTGGCCGCACGCACACATTTTAGAGCGACAATCCAGCTGTCAATGCCCGCAAATGCTTGAAAATAGGGCAGTCACATGCTATATAAATAAGGTGTAAAGCGGTTATTTGGTGGCATTTTCCTCGCTCAATATTGGCAAAATCGCAAAATTTAGGGGGTCGCTCGGCTTGTTTCCTATTTTTTAAGCGGTCTCAAAATCTTGAAAATGTAACCCCAAGTGTAACCCCTCTCTTGCCAAAAATGTAACCCCAAGTTGTAACCCCAAGTGTAACCCCTCTCTGAAAATCGACCCATTTGGGCACAAAAATGGGGAAGCCTCGCGACCTCCCCAAATCGACATTCAAAACAACGCCGCCAGAATCGCCTTCTAACGGCGTTATATTTTCATTCTAATCTACCATCCAAATCGTCGCAAACATCGCGCCACACGCTGAATGTGGGCCATTTATGCCATCTTGCGACCGGCACCGATGAATGGGCACCACTACCCTGCCCCAACGAAAGATCCGGCAAGTCGAACGTAAGGCAAACGTAAACTCCCAGGCCGTTATCACTGGCCCAAACGTAAAGCAAACGTAAGCCCATGTAAACCGTTTCGTTTTTCTGGCCCACTTCTCCCCCACCCCTCTAACTCACTGACCCACAAACAAATTAAGCCCTCGACGTGGCTCCACCCTCAAACCCATTTCGTTTTCCGCCCCTTACATAGAGTTGCCCCACAGCATCTCCAAGCAAATTGTTGGGCACACCCAGGGCTCGCTTCCAGCGGGGTTGCTGCACCTTTTTGCCCTGAAGAGCCCTGGAGTAGACGTCGAAGTTGGCCTGCACAAAATCGTCGCTCAAGTAAGGAGCTGCGGCATCGATGTAGCAAAATGCCAAGTAATCGCGCACTTTCTCTTCGCTTAACGAGCCCAGCAGTTCGTTCACCTTCGACATCGAGGCGGGCTCGGTCACGCACACTTCTTTCACCCCGTTCACACCCAAGGCCTTGAAATAGGCGTCCCAGTCAACGTTAGCGAAATCCTTTTTCAGTCGGTCGATGGAGTAAATGTTGTAGAGCAAGTCGTAGTTGCGAGATTGCTCGCGAGTGAGTGCTACTTGTGCAAGCTGGGTCTCAATGTCAAGCACGTTTTTGGCTGCTTTCTTGGCAGCGCCACCCTTGTAGCCCGACAGTTGCAGCACCTTCTGAATGTAGGCCACATAGGCTTGACGCACATTCTTGGTATTGGCGTCGTTCTCAAGATAGTAATCGCGGTCTCCCAGGTTCATTCCGCCGCCGAAGATATAGAAGCGGTTCAGGTTGGAGTCTTTGAAGTCGGCCATGACACCGCTTTGGAAGAAAGGCGCTGCCAGACCGTTTTGCAGCCAGGCAAGCAGTGTAGCATAGTCACCGCGCTTTGCCTTCTTAATTTTGCCAAGGTCTTGGGCTACGGGCATGTTCCCCTCCTTGTTGAGGCGCACACTGTCCATGCCAAGGTTGAAAATGTCGGCCACCTTCTTAGCGTTGGTGCCTTGAGCAAGAGGCGCCTTGCTCAGCCCCAGGATTAAGTTTTTCAACTGCTCTCGATTGTTCTCGGCCAGCTGGTCGAAGGTGCCAAATCGCGAGTATTGCGGATCGAGAGGATTGGCTTTCATCCAACCGCCGCATGCATACTGGTAGAAATCTTCACCGGGCTTTGTGCTGGTGTCAAGATTGGCGGGATCCACTCCCTTAGCAAGACTTCCTGCTGTCATTGTCATTGTTGATAACAAGGCCAATGATAAAAATAGCTTTGTCGTTTTTTTCATTGACGTGAATTTAAAATAAAAAATTAAAATATCATTGTTTTATTTTTTCAAGTTCTTCACCAGCATCTTCCCATTGGGTCATGGTCTGCTCCAACTCGGCATTGAGCTGTGAGTGTCGATTGTATATGTCGGGGTCGACCTCGCCTCCTTGTGCCAGTTGCTGCTCGATACAGTTTATTTGGTTCTCCAGGTCGTTGACGTGTTGCTCAAGCTCGCTAACACGCTTTTCGGCCTGTTTTATTTTTTTTTTTTAATTCTTTTTGTTCCTGATAGTTGAGCTTTGATTGCTTAACTTCTTGTTCAACATTCTTGGCCGCATGAATACCCTGCTGTAGCTGTTCTTTCTTTTCGAGTTCGTGCAGAGATTCCATGTTTTTCTGAGCCAGAAAATCATATATTCCACCCAGATGCTCCTTTACGTGTCCGCCGCCAAATTCATACACCTTCTCGACAAGGCCGTCGAGGAAGTCGCGGTCGTGCGAAACTACGATTACTGTACCGTTGAAATCCTTGATAGCATCTTTCAGTATATCCTTGGTGCGCATGTCAAGATGATTGGTGGGCTCATCCATGATGAGCAGGTTGACGGGCTGCAGTAGCAGTCTGATCATGGCCAGACGGCTTTTCTCGCCGCCCGAGAGCACTTTCACCTTTTTCTCGCTTGCCGGGCCACCAAACATGAATGCACCCAGGATGTCGTTGATGCGAGTTCTGATGTCGCCCACTGCCACCTGGTCGATTGTGTCAAACACAGTCAGTTCTCCATCAAGCAGTTGGGCTTGATTTTGTGCGAAATAGCCGATTTTCACGTTATGGCCAATTTTAAGGTTGCCCTCAAAGGGTATTTCTCCCATGATGCATTTCACAAGCGTAGACTTGCCCGCCCCGTTTTTGCCCACAAAGGCCACCTTCTCTCCTCGCTTTATGGTGAAGGTGACATCGTGAAACACATTGTGTTCGCCATAGGTCTTGCTCACATCCTCGGCTATCACAGGATAGTCGCCCGAGCGCGGGGCTGGCGGAAATTTGAGTCTCAGACGGGAGGTGTCGACCTCGTCGACCTCAATGGGAACGATTTTGGCCAGCTGCTTGATGCGGCTTTGCACCTGTACGGCTTTGGTGGGCTTGTAACGGAACTTCTCAATAAACTCCTGTGTGTCGTGAATCATCTTCTGCTGATTCTCGTAGGCACGCAATTGCTGCTCGACGCGTTGTTCACGCAACTGCACAAAATGAGAATAGTTCACATTGTAGTCGTAAATCTTGCCGCAAGATATCTCGATGGTGCGGTTGGTCACATTGTCGAAAAACTCTTTGTCGTGACTCACGAGCAGCAACGAGTTGGCATGTAGTTTCAAGAAGTTTTCCAGCCATTGTATCGATTCGATGTCGAGATGATTGGTGGGTTCATCGAGCAGCAACACGTCGGGGCGTTTGAGCAACAACTTCGCTATCTCGATGCGCATGCGCCATCCGCCGCTAAACTCACTTGTGGGCCTGTCGAAGTCGGTGCGATCAAAGCCAAGTCCCAAGAGCGTTTTCTCTATTTCGGCCTCGTAATTCTCGGCTTGGTACATGGCTCTGAGGTCGTTTTTATGCGTAAGCCTGTCAATAAGGTCTTGATAGTCGGCGCTGTCATAGTCGGTGCGCTCGGCAAGTTCCTGGTTCATCTTGGCAATTTGATTGTCGAGCTCCTTGATGTGGTCAAAAGCCTTCATCACCTCCTCTTTCACAGTATACTTGTCGACCAGTGTCATCTGCTGCGGCAGGTAACCAATCGTCAAGTCGGTCGACTTTGAAACGGTGCCGCTTGACGGCGATTGGAGTCCAGCTATAATTTTCAGCATAGTCGACTTGCCCGCACCGTTCTTGCCCACGAGAGCTATCTTGTCTTTCTTGTTAATGACAAAACTCACGTTATCAAAAAGCAGCTGACTGCTGAATTCTACCTTTAAGTCTTGTATCGAGATCATTTCAAATAAAACTGATGCTTCATAGCAATTGTGTCACAAAGGTACATAATTTTAGCCAAAATGAGTAACTTTGTAAA
>Ga0256404_1001091_pt1 | contig 68080 bp, 46 predicted proteins | sample RumenRJG_01DNA_FD_185990 | JGI IMG/M metagenome (GOLD analysis project Ga0256404, IMG submission 185990) | Bovine rumen microbial communities from Lethbridge, Alberta, Canada - RJG_01 | ecosystem: Host-associated > Mammals > Digestive system > Stomach > Rumen | place: Canada: Alberta | collected... | reverse complement strand
CGCTCTTCGGACTCGACAACACGTTCTACATGGCAGGTTGTGAGATCTATCATCCGACGGAGAATCTGGGCACCATCGATATGGCTGACCAGTCGGGAGCCAAGAACAAGTTCTCGCCGAATCCGCTCGACACGAGTATCCAGTCTCGGGGCTCAGGACCGAAATAGTGAAGGTATGAAGAAGATATTGTTATTTGCTGCATTGATCCTCATGACTGTGGGGTGTGGGAATAAGACAGGGAAAGCTGCTGGTGATGTTGACTCTACGGAGACCGTCGTCGAGGTGCCTGACACACTGAACAATGAGGAGGCTGTCATCAAGCAGGTGAAGGCTGTGTATGAGTATCTGGCAAACCGCAAAGAAGGACAGCCGTGGCTCGACGAGCAGTTTGGTACGAAAGAGTGGCAGCAGACGATGAAGGCATTGGAGAAATTCGATGAGGGCCGCGATGACCGGTTCTACTCCGATGGCTTCGACCCCTGGACTCAGGAACTCTACGGTGGAAAGTGGAAGCCGGAAAACATCAAAGCCAATCTTTTCGAGGATGGCAAGGCAAGCGTTAACTTCGTGCTGAAGGATGGCGATGGCGAAAGCAACGATGTTACCTGGCTGATGAAGGTGGAGGATGGTCAGTGGCGTGTAAACTCTATTATTCATGCCACTTCCGACCTGCTCGTTAATATGCGCCTGTATATGGAGGATGAGAAGTTCGGAAAGGACTTCGACATCCTGAAATATCATGATAAGATGGTAGAGCAGGCTTCGTCTGTGACAGGCAGTGAGGAGCCGTTCTCTCACTATGCCCTGGTGGATATCGACCGTGACGGTACGCCCGAGGTCTGTGTCTGCCGTGGCGATTTCGACGCCGTCGTAGTGTTCTCCATCGCAGGCGACAAGTCCTCGATACTTGCCGACAGTGACGGGCGCACGCAACTCGTCTATTTCGAGCATGGCGTCGGAAGTCAGGGAGGCTGTGGTACTGGCTGCCACATGGCTGGCTACACGTTGATGAAGGCCAGCAAGGGCATCGCTGCGCTCAACACCATGACACAGTATGATATGGAGGGCAACGAGTCGGAGAAAGGCTTCTCTAAGGATGATAAGGATATCACCGAGGAGGAGTTTGACAGCCTGTACAAGCAGTTGGGTGATAGCTACCAAGTGGAGTATATCTGGCACGATATAGAAATCAAGTCAAATAACCCATTGTCAGAGTATGCAGAATAGTATGAAGAGAATGGTGATGGTGACAGCCTTGTTGCTGATGATGCTGTCGGTACAGGGTCAGGATGCCCGGGTGGCAGAGATCCGAAAGATGTATGCTGAGGCCAAGGCACAGATAGCCAAGAATGGGAAGAACGGCATGGCACCGCTCGACGTGACCATCACGGTAAACGAGGGTACGCAGGTGGATGAGGACTTCATCATCAACGAGCAGCGGGAACTGACCTTCTACTTCAATAAACACCGCATCAACTCCGAACTCGACTATCCCGACGCCTCCCAATGTTATTTCATCATTGGGAAATGGGAAGCCAATGGGCACTCCAGCTACCGTGAGATCCTGCTCGACCCTAATGAAGGTACGCTCCTCTTCAGTTTTACGAAGTCGGAGACCCATGCGGGCTACGTCACGGAGACCCGCTACTATTACGATGGTCAGGGAAACGTGATCGAACAGAAGCAGAAGGCCGGCGGCGACGAAGTGAAACCTGGCAGTGTCCAATGGCAGGAGGGCGATGGCGACCAGGCGGCAGTTGCAGACCTTCTGGATATCTTCGACTGGGTGATGAATCCGGGTCATGAGGTAGGAGAGCGGTCTTTCCCGATAGAAAAGACTGTCCCCAAGGCCGAGCGCCTGAAGACCATCCGCAGTGCCTACGCAACTGCCAAGGCCAAGATTGCCAAGAACGATAAGGCTGATATCCAGCGTGATGTGCAGATCGTCATCCGCGATCAGTCGTGGGGACCACCCGAGACCCGCACAATAAACTACTATTACGATGTCTTTGAGGATTATCCCGAGTCGGATGGCGTCTCCATCGACAAGTTCTGCTATTTCATCTCCGAGCGCCTCCACCATAATAAGATGGGCGCTGATATCTACAATGAGTATCTCTTCACCCCACAGGGGCACCACCTCATCTTCTCCTATACCAACGCCAAGGAGGAGGGCGAGCAGCATGAGTGGCGCTACTATTTCGATGAGAACGGCAAGTGCATTGAGACCAAGTCCAACAGCGATACGAAGGATGGCGGCAAAGCCGATAAGGAACGTGTAGGCAAATTGGTAATGATATTCCAGAAACTGATGAATTAAAACCCGAATGAATATGAAGAAACTGATGCTCCTATTAATGGCCTGTCTGTTGTCATGGAACACTGTCTTGGCACAGTCTCTCGAAGAAATTGAGAAGGGTTGGAAGACCAAGACCATCGACAATGTGGCAAACGGTAGCTTCGGCGTCATGCTGGAGCGCTTCGACCAGACGTGGCCCACATGGATGGTCTCCAGCGTGAGGGATGCCATGGAGAAAGGACTGTCGAAGGTGGTACTCGATGAGGAGACGGCCCTTAAGGTAATCGTTGACGGCAAGAACGGCTATGCGAAAGTGAGCGATGCCGGAACCGATGGCGAGTATATGTCTGCCTGCTACTGGAATCGCACCAACGGTCATAAGCTGTTGGCTATCTGCATGGGTGATCCCACTGACCCCTTCATCGAATTTGTATGCTTCTACGACTACGACCCGCAGAAAAAGGCACTCATCCCCGAGCCGGATATACTGGGAGACTTCAGACCGTGGACAGTGGAGGAACCCTATTTTGTGAGTCTGCCGAAGCAAGGGAAAGATCTGCTCATCGACATGTATAACGAAGAAGGGCATCTTCGCCACACGTTCACATGGAACGGTATGAAGCCTGTCTTCTCAAAGACAGAGGTTGTTGACGATACTGACACGGGCATCGTAGTCAAGACCAAGGGTGCGCAGCCCAATATCAAGGACTTCGTCTCGGCCATCCTCTCACAGGAGGATATGGGCGAGGGCTTCGGTGGCGTGCAGCAGAGTTGGGATCTGTATCGTAACGGTATGAAGCAGATGCCTGGCGACGAGATCATCGTCGACGTGCGCAACGGCTACATGGGCTATGAGTCGAAAGACGATGAGAGCCGTCAGGTCATCGAGTGCTGCTACTGGAACTGTGCCGACGGGAAGCATAAACTCTTAGCCGTGAGCAATGACTACTTCCAGGCAGGAAGGCCCGTTATGACAGAGATCACGGGTGTCATCTTCTATATGTATGACAATGCCACACGCAAGTTGAAGATAGCCTCCGAGCCAGAACTCGGACTCGATTTAGAAATACCTCCCGGCTGCACTGGTGTGACGCACGAACTACCCCGTCAGGGAAAAACGTTTGTCATCAACATTCACCTGTCGTCGGGCAAGATTGCCAGGCGTTTCACCTGGAACGGCAGTAAGTTTGTAAAGGAGAAATAGAAGGGAGCTTTATGAAGAAACAGTTTTTCGTGCTCGCTGCGGCTGTGCTGATGATGGCAGCCTGCGGCAACAAGACGGGAGCCAATAACGCCAGTGCCGACTCGACGGTGACGGACAGCATCGCCACCGTTGCCGAGGAAGATATTCAGAAGGACATAGAGGCGCAGTTGAATACTGTCTATGCCAAGTTGCGCGAGATGGATGCCTCTGGCGAAGGTGTCAATACGCGTGAACTCGACAATCTCTTCTGTTCCAGGGAGTTCCTTGAATTGGAGGATGACGTCTATGAGAAGGCACGCAACGCCACGTCGCCGGAAGAGACCTTCAGCGACGAAGGTTGGCGATGGTTCCCCGGCATCAGTGTGGCTGAGACCGTCGATTCCGTGAGCGTAGAACTCATCGGACAGGATAGGGCAGAGGCAAAGTTCAGGCTGACAGACAAACGTGGCTTCAAGGCTCACCAACATCTTGTAATGCTGTTGGAGAATGGTCAGTGGAAGATCCATAACTGGATAGACCCGGAGGCCTTTCCCGAAGGCAATTATCTCGACTGGATGAAGCTGTTTTTAAGTAAATAAGTACACGCAAAATAACTATCAGAAATATATGGATCTAAGCGATTTGAAGCAGACGCTCAACAAGGTGCTCAAGGGGTGTGGCTGTATGTCCATCGCCTTCTTCGGCTTATTGGTTCTGGTGGCGATATTCTCCGACGATGATGAGTCGAAGAGCGATACCGACAACAGTGACCAGAAGGAAAAGACAGAACAGGTGGAGAAGAAAGACAGCGTCATCGTGAACGAGCCCCTGCAGGGCGATCCCTACAAGGAACTCGACGACCTGATCGGTCTGGAGGACGTGAAGAAGGAGGTGCGCTCGTTGGCGAATTTCGTCAAGGTCCAGAAGCAACGTGAGGCCAAGGGACTGAAGACGGCGAAGGTGTCATACCACCTGGTGTTCTACGGATCCCCAGGTACAGGTAAGACCACCGTTGCCCGTATCATCGGTCGTATCTACAAGGATCTGGGCGTGCTGAAGAAGGGACATACTGTCGAGACCGACCGTAGCGGCCTTGTGGCGAAGTTCATGGGCCAGACGGCATTGAAGACTGATACCGTCGTGCAGCAGGCCATCCACGGTGTGCTTTTCATCGACGAGGCCTATGCCCTCGTGCCTGAGGGCGGTGGCGGTCAGGATTACGGTCAGGAGGCCATCTCCGCACTGCTGAAGCGTATGGAGGACTATCGCGACAGTCTCGTCGTGATCATCGCCGGCTATAAGGATGAGATGCAGCGCTTCATCGACTCCAACCCCGGACTGCAGTCACGCTTCAACCGCTATATCGACTTCCCCGACTATACGGGTGGGGAACTGACGGACATCTTTAAGATGTACATGAAGAAGAATCAATACACGCTGTCGTCCGATGCCGAGACCTATCTCAGGGAGCGGTTCGACTATGCTGTAGCGCATAAAGACCGCAACTTCGGTAATGCCCGCTATGCGCGTAATGTGTTTGAGAAGTCCATCCAGCAGCAGGCCAACCGTCTGGAGGGAAAGACGAATCTGAGTAAGGAAGAACTGACAGAGCTGACCGTTGCCGACCTTCAGGAAGGCTTTGCCGCAAAGACTAACATCGGGAAATAAAGTTTGGTTGCTATGAAGAAGATACTATGTGTTTGGGCCGTCTGCATGATGGCTGTGATGATCGGATGTAAGAATAAGGGTAAGACCGAGGCGGCTACGGCGAAGGACTCCGTGACGGCCGTTATCGACAGTATCATCGAGGAGAACGACACCACCCCGATGCCGATGTTCCTCATGGGGCAGGACAAACAGTATGGCCTGATGCTCTACTGGACGGATCTCGAAGAGCCGCAGAAGACGGATGACAACGATGACTATTTCGAGACGTCCCACCAGCTCTGGACCCTGCAGGATATGTTCCGTCGCAACAAGACCGCATACACCAACATGCTCATGGACGGTAAGTTCGTCAAGATCAAGTTCGTCGATGAAGTGCTCAAGGATCCCGACGGCAACACACCTAGTATCGGCGAGTGCCACCGTCCGGAGATACCGTCGCTTTGTGCCCGTTTCGACTATGCTGATCCCAAGGAGAAGAAACAAAGTGACTACGGCGGATATCAGTGGGGTGGGGTAATCGTCACTGACGGCTACCTGCAGTCGCGCAAGCATCTGCCCGTCGTCTATGACGAGTCGGAGTGGGACAAGCCCAAACCACTGCCTGAGACTGTCGTTGCACAGCTGAAAAAGAAGTACGGCATGGAGGTCGAGCGCATGCGTCTGGTGGCTACCATCGGCGACAGTTGCCTTTGGGGTATCCTTCAGTTCAAGGGACAGTACAAGAACGCTCCGAAGGATGGCTTCTATGGAAGCGACCCCGTGGCGCTCGCACTGGATGTCCTCATTGATGGCGACAAGGTCTATGTCAACGAGGAGCTGGGGCGCTATGACGAACAGTACGGTCCGGGCTGGAATGCCGACGACGGTGGCGAATATGTGGGCTGTTATCCTCTGGCTGCCTTCGAGGGTCCCAAAGGCTTGGAGATCTGTTTCGAGCGCGATGCCCCTGAGAGTTCTGCCGTCGGTATGTTCTATGTGCGTGGCGGACAGCTCGTACAGGTTCTCTATGAGACCTACCACAACCTGATTGATGAGGAGATCCCCGTTTGGAATAAGGACATTGCCGAGATGCGCCGTCTCTTCCTCGAAGACAATCCCCATGACCATAAGGACATCAGACTCACGAAGTGGGCCTATACCTATGTGAACTATGACGATGAGTGGATCATGATGCGCGACAGCCTCGAGCAGCACGGTGCCCTTTTCGTCCGTAAGGACGGAAAGATCTCACTGGTAGGCGTCGAGACCGAGCGCCTGAAGTTCTCGCGTGCCGAGAAAGACGGTGTCAGCTATCTGAAACTTTCAGGTCCTGCTGGCGGTCCGTCATACTACACCTATGTGTGGGCCTACAAGAACGGCAAGAAGATCGAAGAGTTCTCTGTGCTCCAAATCTACGGTGAGGTCAGCGAGGGCACCATCAACGGCAGCGAGGCCAGTCCTGATGTGCTGAAGAAGCGTTTCGAGAGTCTGCCTTCAGGTGAGGCGCTGATAGCCTATTTCCGTGATGTCGAAAACAAGAATAACTAACTAAAAATCAACAATGATATGAAGAGATGTGTCAAGTGCCAGCATGAACTGGCAGATAACGCGAAGTTCTGCACCCACTGCGGAACACGCCAGCCCGATGTGAATACACCACCGCAGGGCGCTCCTTCAGCACCAGCGGCCTCCGTAGCGAACGAAGTACCTGTGGCTCCTGCAGTGCAGCCTGCGCCAGCCCCAACGACAGCACCAGCCGTCGATCCTGTCGCCCTCCTCGCCGAGGCCGTAGGCAAGCACGACGTCATCGAGGAGGTACAGCGCCTGGTGGCTTTCTATACCGCCTCGAAGCGCGAGGGCCGGCTGCGCCAGCGCCCCGAGATGGATATGCTTGTACTCGGCAACAGCGGCACGGGCAAGACCTTCCTCATCAGTCTCATCCACCAGCTGTTCCTCGCCAACGGCATCATCACCCATCCGCGTATCAAGAAGGTCGATGCCTCGGCCTACAACCAGTGGATAGGCACCCTCAACGAGAAGGCCATCGAGGAGCTGCGGGGCCGTCTGGTCGTCATCGACAATGCCCATCTGCTGATGACCGACACGGAGCATCTGACACCCATCGACCGTCTGCTGAGTATGATGGAAGACTGGGAGCGCGACCTCTCTGCCGACTGGCACACCTATCCGATCGTGATCTTCGAAGGTGAGAAAAACCAGATAGAATATTACTTCCAGAAGAAGAAGAGCGGTCGCAGCCGCTTCGCCCTGGTGCTCGAGCTCCACGACTGCTCTCCAGCCGAGCTGCTCGCCATCTGCAAGCGCGAGCTCGCCCGCCGCGGACTGGTCTGCGAGGGCGAGGCCGAGCAGAAGCTTCTCGGCTATTTCCGCTACTTGGTCAAGCACCGTAAGATATCCTTCCGCAACGGCTACGAGGCGGTGGAGAAGGCCGACGGCATCTACAAGCGCTGCCTCGAGAACGGCCATACCCTTCAGGTGGAGCCTGATGACATCTCCGGCAACATCTTCGTCGAGCAGACCCCCGACGAGATCCTCAGCCGCCTGGATGCCTTCGTGGGCATCGACGACGTGAAGCGTGAGATGCACAGCATCGTCGAGAATATCAAGCAGTACCGCCTTGAGAAAAACGACCCCAAGGCGCTGCCGCCCTTCAAAGACCAGTATGTCTTCCTCGGCAACCCCGGCACGGGCAAGACCACCGTGGCCCGCATCTTTGCCGATATGCTCAGCAGCCTCGGCATCCTGCCTGGCGGACAGCTCATCGAGGTCACGCGCGAGGACCTGGTGGCGAAGTACGTCGGCGGCACGGCACCGAAGACGCGCCAGGTGGTCGATTCGGCCATGGGCGGTGTGCTCTTCATCGACGAGGCCTACACCCTCTCCTCGGGCGAGGGTAGCGACTACGGGCGCGAGGCTATCAACACGCTGCTGAAGCCCGTCGAGGAGCTGCGTGGAAAGTTCGTCTGTATCATCGCAGGCTATACCAAGGAGATGCTCGACTTCTTCGATGCCAACTCTGGCATTACCTCCCGCTTTAACAAGCGTCTGGAGTTTACCGACTATACGCCCGACCAGCTCACCCATATCTTTCGCAAGAAACTCGAGAAGGAAGGCTACGGCCTCGATGCCGATGCCGAGTCGCATATCGACAAGTTCTTCGAGAAGATGTACAAGCGCCGCACGAAGAACTTCGGCAACGCCCGTGAGGTGATGTCCGCCTTCGAGGGTGCCCTGGAGCGCCACCGCGAGCGCCTGCTCACCGAGGGCAAGGCCGAGGACCGCCTCTTCAGCCGTGCCGACGTCGAGGGCGCCGACGCGCTCCGTGAGCTCGACGTCGATAAGATTGTGGCACAGCTCGACCGCGACTTCGTGGGCATGCAGGCCGTCAAGGACTTCGTGCGCGAGATAGCCTCCCAGAAGGCAGACATGGATGAGCGTCTCGACCTCGGACTGCAGACCCAGCAGACGATGAAGCTCAACATCATCCTGACAGGTAACCCCGGCACGGGCAAGACCACCGTGGCCCGCAAGCTCGGCGAGATCCTCTACGCCATGAAACTGCTCTCAGCGCCCGATATCGTCGAGTGCGAGCGCAAGGACATCGTTGGCAAGTACCAGAACAGTGCGGGCGAGAACATGGCCAAGTACTGCGACCTCGCCATGGGCAAGCTGCTCTTCATCGACGAGGCCTACAGCTTCGCCCCTGTCAACGATGCCGGCACGAAGGATGCCGAGGCCACCAAGGCCGTCGAGGTGCTCATGAAGCGCATGGAGGACGATGCAGGCAAGTTCGCTGTCGTGCTCGCCGGCTATCCCGCACCGATGGACAATTTCATCCGCGTCAACGAGGGTATCGCCCGCCGCATCACCCACCGCATCCATATCGACGACTACTCAGCCCTCGAGCTTGTGCAGATCTTCACCCAGATGGCCGCCCGTCAGGGTTACACGCTGGCACCCGATACCGAGTCGGTGCTCTTCCGCAAGGTCAATGAGATGTTGGCAGCGAAGGATAAGAACTGGGGCAACGCGGGCGAGATGGCTAAACTCCTGGAGGCCGTCAAGGGCCGTCTGTCACTCCGCATCCGCGAACTCCCCAAGGAAGCCCGCACGGCTGAGGTCTATCAGACCATCCAACCCGAGGATATCCCCTTCGAGCAGCGTAAGGTGCTCTCAGCCGACGAGGCTCTGGCAGAACTCGACCAGCTCGTGGGACTCGACAATATCAAGACGCAGATGCGACAGATGGTCGAGTCGTTCCGTGCCGACGAGGCACGTGCCCGTCTCACGGGCGAGACCGTCCGCCGCGAGGCGCCCCACTATATCTTCATGGGCAACCCCGGCACGGGCAAGACCACCGTGGCCCGCCTGATGGCCGATATCCTCACCTCGCTGGGCGTGCTCTCGCGCGGCCACCTCGTCGAGGTCACCGAGAAAGACCTCGTCGCAGGCTACACCGGTCAGACCGCCATCAAGACCTCCAACGTCATCGACTCCGCCATGGGCGGCGTACTCTTCATCGATGAGGCCTACTCCCTCAATAAGGGCGGTGACGGCGGCTTCGGACAGGAGGCCATCAACACGCTGCTGCAGCGGCTCACCGCCGATGCTGGCAAGTTCGTCTGCGTGCTCGCTGGCTATACCAAGGAGATGAACGAGTTCCTGCAGACCAACTCTGGCCTGGAGCGCCGCTTCCGCAAGATTCAGTTCGACGACTACGAGCCCGCAGCTCTCGAACAGATCTTCTGCAACCTGCTGAAGAAAGGCAATATGACCCTCGACGAGAGCGCCGAGAAGGGCATCGCCGCCTACTTCCGCACCGTCTATGACCAGCGCAACCCGCAGTCCTTCGGCAATGCCGGAGCCGTGGTGAACATCTTCAAGCAGGCCAAGGAGCGCCAGGGCGCACGCCTCGCCGAGCGCCTGCAGCAGGGACAGGCCACCGCCGAGGAACTGCGCACGCTCACCCTCACCGACATCGCCGGGGCACAGGCCCGTGCCAACGCATCCACCCAGGAGCTCATGCAGTCCTTCTCGCGCCTCGTGGGTGCCGCCAGCGCCAAGAAGAAGATGGAGAACCTGCTCAACCAGATAAGGCTCAACCGCCGTCGTGCCGAGCTCACCCATACGCCGTTCCAGAACCTCAGCATCTGCTTCGCCTTCATCGGCCATCCCGACACGGGGCAGAAGGAGTTCCGCGAGGCCATGACGCGCGTGCTCAGCGACATCGGCATCATCGGCGGTGCCGACAGCGTGAAGACCTTCGCCGCCCGCCAGCTCTTGCAGACACTGGCACAGCAGGGTGCCGAGCGCCGTCTCATCGACGAGATGCTCGCCCAGCACGGCAAGACCATCTACGTCATCGAGGCCACGCCAGGCGAGTGGCAGCAGGTCGAGGAGCAGCTCCCCGTGCTCTCCGAGTTCATCAACGACCGCTTCGTGTTCGACGACTACACGCCGCAGGAGCTCGCCAGCCTCTTCGTCGATTACCTGCATGCCCACAGCATGCGCCTCGCCGACGATGCGATGGAGACCCTCGTGGGCTACTTCGGCTCCCATGCCGAGGGCGGGCGTGGTGAGATGAAAATCCTCTACAACGAGGTCATCTTCCGCCAGAATACCCGTCTCGCCACCGCCGACGACATCAGCGACGAGGCCCTCGTCACCATCGACAAGGCCGACATCCCGACAGACTAAGAGAACATCTCACGTTAAGAGGGGCCCGCATTGCTGCGAGCCCCTCTTCGTTGTGTGTTATTGGATCGTTGTTACTGCTTCAGCAGATTGAGAGCCTGCTTGGGAGCAAGGGCATTGGTGGTCTTCTCGGTGTACTCGGCTATCTTCAGCTGGGCGGTGGCGGCGATGTCGCGGCTGCTGGTGCCGATGCAGAAGGTGTAGGTGCCGGCCTCGGTGAGCCACTGGCTGCTTGCCTCGTCGAAGCTGGCGAGGTCGCGCACGGGGATGGTCATCGTGAGCGTCTGGCTCTCGCCGGGCTGCAGCTCGCGTGTCTTGGCGAAGGCCTTCAGCTCTTGTGCGGGCTTCTCCAGACGACCCTTGGGGGCCTGGACATAGACCTGAGCCACTTCCTTACCAGCGACGCTGCCTGTGTTCTTGACGGTGATGCTGACCTCGACGGCCTGCTTGCCCTTGGCCTTCACGACGGGCTTGGAGAGGCTGAATGTGGTGTAGCTCAGACCGAAGCCGAAGGGGTAGGCGACATCCTTCTGGAAGGTGTCGAAGTAGCGGTAGCCGACGTAGATGTCCTCGTCGTGGTTGGTGTAGTCGCGTCCGGGGATCTGTGCGCCCCAGCCAATCATCTCACGGAAGGTGTAGGCATCCATTTCCTGCGGGAAATTCTTCGTAGAGGGGTGGTCGGTGGCGGCGATGGGCCATGTCATCGTAAGCTTGCCAGAGGGGTTGGCCTTGCCCGTGAGCACGTCGGCGACGCTGTTGCCACCTTCCTCACCGGGCTGCCAAGCGCAGAGGATGGCATCGACGCGGTTGCGCCAGGAGGCTGTCTCCATGACGCTGCCTGAGTTGAGGATGACAATGACGGGCTTGCCTGCAGGACGGAAGGTGTTGCTGACGCGGAAGATCATGTCGCGCTCAGCCTGTGTCAGGTTGAACTCGCCTTCGATGGCGCGGTCCATGCCTTCACCAGCCTGACGTCCGATGGTGATGATGGCGGCATCGGCTTCCTTCACCTCATGCTGTACGCAGCGCTCGGTGATGTCGATTTCGTCGAACTTGGGCTGGCCTGTGTCGAGGAACCACATGATGGGGTTCTTGTCGGCCTTCAGCTTGGCTCGGGCGTATTTGATGTAGTTTTGGTAGATCTCTGTCAGTTGCGGGGTGGTCTTGATGCCGATGTTCTTCAAACCAGTGACCATATCGACGCTATAGGGCACGTTGACGGCTCCAGAGCCGAGACCACCTGCGAGGAAGTCGTAGGAGTTGACACCGAAGAGGGCAACGGTCTTAAGGTCGCGAATGGGGAGCACGCCGTCGTTCTTGAGCAGTACCATGCCCTCGGTGCTCGACTGGCGGGTGATCTGGGCGTGAGCCTGCAGATCGGGTTTGTTGCTGAACTGATAGCCGCGGAAGCGTGGGGTCTTGACGATGTACTCGAGCATGCGTCGCACGTTCTGATCGACATACTTGATGTCGAGCTTGCCGCTCTTCACACCTTTGACGATGTCTTCTGCCTGTGTGGGATAGCCTGGCGTCATCAGGTCGTTGCCTGCCTCTACCTGGTCGACGGTGTAGAGACCTTGTCCTTCGCGCTTGTTGATCCAGTCGGTCATCACGATGCCGCGGAAGCCCCAGTCGGTGCGGAGGATATCTGTGAGCAGGCCTTTGCTGCCCTGTGCGAACTCTCCGTTCACCAGATTGTAGGCTGACATGACAGTCCAGGGATCGCTCTCGCGCACGACGCGCTCGAAGCCGCGGAGATAGATCTCGCGAAGGGCACGCTGGCTGACGCGCTCATCGACGCGCGTACGGTCGCTCTCCTGGGAGTTGACGGCATAGTGCTTGGCGGAGACGCCTACGCCCTGGCTCTGGATGCCGAGGGTCATGGCGGTACCAATCTTACCCGTCACGAAGGGGTCTTCTGAATAGTATTCGAAGTTACGGCCGCAGAGGGGACTGCGGTGGATGTTGAGGCCAGGGCCGAGGATGACATCGCAACCATATTCGAGGGTCTCGTTGCCGATAGCCTTGCCGACGGCCTCGACGAGTTCTGTGTTCCAGGTGGAGGCCAGACAGGTGCCTACGGGGAAGCCCGTAGCATAGTAGGTGTTGGTGTCGTTCTTCCTGGTGGGGTCGATGTGGACGCCGGCAGGGCCGTCGGTGAGCACAGTGGCGGGGATGCCGAGACGTGGAATCTCTACAGTGATGCCTGCTGCTCCGGCCACCAGTTTCGCCTGATGTCCGAGCATAGCACCGCTGCCGACGAAGCTGTCGTTACCACCGCCCACGAGAATCTGGGCTTTCTCTTCAAGGGTCATGGCCTTGAGCACCTCGTCGATGTTATCGGCGCGGAGCTGTGGTTGGGCATTTGTTGTCATAGCGAATGTTGCTGAGAGTAAGCTGCTAATAAGTAATCGTTTCATATAAAAATGTTTAGGGTTTGTTAGTCAGAGGGTGTAGAGGTGTCAGGGCGCGGGCTGGTCGAAGATCTTGAAGGCGTAGCCCTGGTCGCGCAGCCACTGGATGGACTCGGGCAGGGCGGTGCGGAGCTTGTCGATCGACTTCAGTGAGTCGTGGAAGGTGATGATGGAGCCGTTGCGCGCGTACCTCTTTACATTATTAATGATATCCTCGGCGGTCATCCACTTGGAATAGTCGCGGGTGACGAGGTCCCACATCACAATCTTGTACTTACGGCTGAGCCAAGCGTACTGGCTTAGGCGCATCCAGCCGTGAGGCGGGCGCACGAGGCGCGAGTGGATATAGGCATTGGCCTTCTCGACATTGTAGCTGTACTCCTTGATGGTGTGGGAGAGGCCCTGGATGTGGTTGTGGGTATGGTTGCCCACCTGATGGCCCTCGGCGAGGATGCGCTCGTAGAGTTCAGGGTGTTTGCGCACGTTGTCGCCAACCAGGAAGAAGGTGGCCTTGATGTCGAACTGGCGCAGGGTGTCGAGAATGAAGGGGGTTGCCTCGGGGATGGGGCCGTCGTCGAAAGTCAGATACACTGACTTGTCGTGACGGTCCATTCTCCAGTAGGCTTTCGGGTAGAGCCAGCGGAGATAGATGGCTGGTTGCTCGATAAACATATCTTGTAGTAGTTGTCTTTCTTACTCTCCGAACGAGCCTCCCAGTGACTGGTAGAGGCGCATGTAACCCTCGAACTGCTTCTCCATCTGGGCGCCCTTCTTCTTATCGACGATCTGCTGGACGTCGAGCAGCTGCTGCATGATATAGATGTGGAGCATGCAGTCTTGCTGAGAGTTGGCGAACCAGGTGCCGTCGAGCGAGCAGTACCACTGCAGGTACTGGCTGGCCTTGTGCCAGAGCTGGGTGAGCAGCTGCTGAGCCTTCTGGGTCTGACCAGTGAGTGCATAGGCGCGCACAAGGTCGAGCGAGCCGCTCTGGTAGTCGTGGGGGATGTTATAGGCGGGCAGTTCCTTCTCGCACTTCTCGAGCACCTTCTTGGCCTTGTCGACCTTATCCTCCTGAATGAGGTTGATGGCGAGCTGCGAGAGGAGACGACGATGGGTGTAGCACATGCGCATGACGGTCTCGTCGATGTAGATGCCGCGCTGATTCATGCCGCCGAATTTGAACTTGTTCATCACGTTGTCGTAGGTCTTCTCAGTGTCGAAGTTCTTGGCTCCAGGGGCGTTGGTCGTGAACGGCGTGATGCGGTTGGCGAGACCTTCCTGCACGAAGTTGTTGCCGAGGTTCATGTAGTTCTCTGAGCCTACGGTGAGTGCCACGTAGATAGGACGTGTCCAGTTGGCGTTGGCAATCATCTCCAGCATCATGAGGTCGCCCTTGTAGAGGGCATTCTTGCCCTTGAGCGAGATGACCATCTTGTCGGGGATGGAGTCGCTGGCCATCATCATACCGCTCTTGCGCACAGCCTCCTTGTCGATGGTGACATAGACGGTGTCGGTGGGTATGACGTGGAAGTCGGGATGCTTGGCGCGTACCCAGTTCTGCAGGATGTTCTTCAGCTCGAAGGGCTCGTCGCCGAACTGCTTCCTGGCTTCCTCGGGACTCTCCTGATAGAGCTGGAGCACCTGTTCCTTAAGCGAGGGATCGACCTGTACGTACTCGTTGGTGCCGGCACAGTATTCCAGACGGCTCCAGTTGATGGGCACGCTGGGCGAGTCGTAGGCCGGGCGGCGCATCTGGTCGATATACCAGTCGGTCTGCAGGTAAGAGAGGTTGCAGACGCGGGCATCGGTGCGCACACCTTCGGTATCCTGGTTGTACCAGAGGGGGAAGGTGTCGTTGTCGCCATTGGTGAAGATGATGGGGTTACCCTTCTCCTGCAGCGTCATCAGGTAGTTCTGTCCGAAGTCGCGGCAGGTGTAGCGGCCTGAGCGGTCGTGATCATCCCAGGTCTGTGAGGCCATCTGGATGGGGACAAGCAGACATACAACGCCAACAACGGCAGCTATGGCGGTAGCAAATTGTTCACTATTCGCTTTTACCTTTTCCCTTAAGAATTCGATGATGGCTGCCACACCCATGCCGCACCAGATGGCGAAGGCATAGAAGGAACCAGCGTAGGCGTAGTCGCGCTCACGGGGCTGCATCGGGGTCTGGTTCAGGTAGATGACGATGGCCAGACCTGTCATGAAGAAGAGGAAGAAGACTACCCAGAACTGGCGGATGCCGATGGGGTCGTCGATGGTCTTCTCTGTGCCGTTGATGGTGACTTTGCGCCTGCGGGTGTACCAAGCCTGCCAGAAGAGGCCGATGAGGCCTAAGATGAGGGGCAGACAGTAGAAGACGTTGTGGCCCTTATTCTCCTTGAGTTCGTCGGGCAGCAGCGACTGGTCGCCGAGGCGTGCATTATCAATGAAGGGGATACCCGTCAGCCAGTTGCCGTGCTCCAGTTCTCCGTTGCCCTGGATGTCATTCTGACGGCCGGCGAAGTTCCACATGAAGTAGCGCCAGTACATGAAGTTGCACTGATAGCTGAGGAAGAAACGGATGTTCTCCAGCTGTGTGGGCACCTTCACCGTCATCTGTTCGCCGCAGCGATCGTAGGGCACCTCGTAGCCATCGACGCCGCCCATCCATGATTCGTAGGCAGCAGCGTGGCCTGCATCGTACATACGCGGGAACAGCATGTTCTGGGCGTATTTATATTCATCCTTCGTGCGGACGATGAAGTAGGAGTCCTTCTCATCCTCGGAGGCTTTCTCCTTGCGCTGCCACACGGGCTTGCCCTTCGACATGACGGGCTTGCAGTAGTTGCCGTCCTGCTCAAGAGCCACCTGCGAGGTGAAAGCCTGTCCGTAGAGCAGTGGGCGATAGCCATACTGGTCGCGGCCCAGATAGTCGCCGAGGGTGAAGATATCCTCTGGAGAGTTCTGGTCCATCGGGGGATTGGCCGAAGAGCGGATCACGATCAGAGCATAGCTCGAGTAGCCGATCATCAGCATGAGCATGCAGAGCAGCACCGTGTTCTTCGCACGAGTCGTGACGAGCGGCAGCTTGTCTTTCTTCAGGTTCAGCACGAACCAGACGACAGCCAGTGCGACGACGCCGATGATGAAGGCAGACCAGCCCCAGCCGTAGAAGGGGATGCCGAGCATGCCGAAGGCCAGCAGGAATGCCAGATTCTGGACGGTGTCGCTGTGTCGCTGCGTCTGAGTCTCATAGACAGCCCAGATGACGCAGCTGATGAGCAGGATGATATAGATGATCTCACCCGTGTTGAAGGGCATGCCCAGGGTGTTGACGAAGAACAGCTCGAACCATCCGCCGACGGTGATGATGCCAGGCACGACGCCATAGAGGACGGCCACGAGGATGGCCACCGAGAGGCAGAGGGCAATCAGGGAGCCCTTCAGGTTGGCATCGGGGAAGCGGCGGTAGTAGTAAACCAGACCGATGGCTGGCAGACAGAGCAGATTCAGCAGGTGGACACCGATGGAAAGTCCCGTCATATACATGATAAGCACGAGCCAGCGGTCGCTGTGAGGCTCGTCGGCGTGGTCTTCCCACTTCAGGATGAGCCAGAATACCAGAGCCGTGAAGGCAGAGGAGTAGGCATAGACCTCACCCTCGACGGCCGAGAACCAGAAGGTGTCGCTAAAAGTGTAGATGAGGGCGCCCACCAGTCCGGAAGCCTCGATGGCAATCATCTTGGGGCGCGTCAGCTCGTTCCAGTCACTGATCAGCAGCCGTCGCGTCAGATGCGTGATGCTCCAGAAAAGGAAGAGGATACAGGTCGCTGACAGGAGGGCACTCATCGTGTTGACCATCCGCGCCACTTGTGAGGGGTCGCTCGTGAACTGTGAGAAGAGGTTGGCCGTGAGCATGAAGAATGGTGCCCCAGGGGGGTGACCTACTTCAAGTCTATAACCCGTCGTGATAAACTCTGGACAATCCCAGAAACTGGCTGTCGGCTCAATCGTGGAACAATAGACAAAGGCGGCTATGAAGAATGTCAGCCATCCAAGGATATTGTCCACCAGTCTAAACTGTTTCATTTAAAAAAGTATAAGTCTTTAACGTTAAAAATCAAACTATTTGGGTACAAAGGTACTAAAATTAAGTGAAAAGTGAAATGTGAAAAGTGAAGAATTTGCTGCTGCTCTACATAAATTAACTTACATAAACAAACCAGCACCATATATTAGGACGATATAACGGAAAATCTTGCCTAAGGTGATAGCAATGAAGGTGATGACGACGTTGGAGCGCATCAGTCCGAGGGCTATCGTGATGGCACTGCCCAAGATGGGCAGGAAGGCAAAGAAACCCATCCACGAGCCGCGACCTGCCAGAAAGCGGTGGGCCTTGTCGAGATCGGCCTTCTTCACATGGAGATACTTCTCTATCCACTCCATCTTGCCCATACGCCCCAGGCAGTAGTTCACGATGCTGCCCAGCACGTTGCCCACCGTTCCGTAGATCATCAGGATCCAGGGGTCGAGGCCCGTTGCCATCAGTCCTATGAGGACCGCCTCGCTGGAGAAGGGAAAGAAACTGCCAGCCAGGAAGGCGGCCAGGAGCATGCCCCAGTAGCCGTATTGCGTCAGAAAATGGACGATGAGTTCCATAGGTTGAATAAGGTCAGGATCAGGATGACGCCCGCGGTGACCAAGAAGAAGATGTTGGAGACTTTGGTCTTCGTCAAGGCGAAGAAATGGCCGATGAGCGGGCTGACGGCAATGATGAGTATCCGCAGCAGTATGTCGAACTGCGAAGGGATGACGAACATCAGGGCGAGGGTATAGAGGGCCAGATAGATGAAACTGTAATATAGCTGGCGTACGCGGAACTTGTCTTCGTAATGCTTCATGATGAAATGGATGCCGCCCACTATGCCCAGGATGATGACAACGACCAGCGTCAGCAATCGCTGGAGGTTGTCAATAGCAAAGTCGGACAACGTGATGGCAGACAGGTCTCCGAAGTGGGAGATCAACAAGCTGAAGTCGAACTCGTGGCGGTGGGTATAAAACAGCCAGGCAAACATAAACCAGTAGGGCGTCAGGATGCCTAACACAGAGGCCGTAATGGCCCGCCAGCCACGGGCGTGGATCGTCACCAGCATCAGGAACCAGAACAGGGGCAGATAGAGCAGTATCCTGACCTCTACAAGACTCGCCAGGGAGAGAAACAGGAAGGCATAGTAGAGCCACCCGACGACTGGGAGCTCCTGATAGGTGTTGAACAATGAGAGGATGGAGACGATGAAACAGAACTGGACGAATCCCCCCGTGGCAGACGGAAAGAGAAACGCCGCCGCACAAGACAGCATGACGAACGACACCGATATCATCCGGCTGTAGATGCGGATGAGCATATTGACGTTGTTGAGCTGCATCATCAGGAAGGCAGATATCAGGAACAGCGGGAACTGGATCATCCACCAGCCTTCCTGTATCACGCCTGCCAGCAGCCACACGACGGCGCTATATACCATTGTCGCCGGAAGGGTCTGACGACTTACAGCTATCTGGTTCTGAATGTACTTCACTTTCTACCTCTTCACCTTTTTACTTTTTTACCTTTTTACCTTTCAAAGGTCGGCACCGATGTCACGACGGAAATACTTGTCGGTGAACTGGATCTTCTGTGCCTCTTCGAATGACTTCTTCAAAGCCTCGGCCTTGTCCTTGCCGTAGGAAGACACAGCAATCACGCGTCCGCCATTGGTCACAACCTCACCATCTTTCATAGCGGTACCGCTGTGGAAGACGATGCTACCCTCCACGCTGTCGATGCCCGTGATGGGATAGCCCTTCTTGTACTCCTGCGGATAGCCGCCCGAGACGAGCATCACACAGACGGCAGCCCGTTCGTCGAAGGCGATGGGGCGCTTGTCGAGATCACCAGCGGCCACACCTTCGAAGAGGTCCACGATGTCGCTCTTCAGACGGAGCATCACACTCTCTGTCTCTGGGTCGCCCATACGGCAGTTGTATTCGATGACCATAGGCTCTCCCTTGACATTGATGAGGCCGAAGAAGATGAATCCCTTGTAGTCGATGCCCTCTGCAGCCAGACCTTCGACAGTAGGACGGATGATGCGGTCTTCCACCTTCTGCATCCAATCCTTGGTGGCGAAGGGAACAGGTGTCACAGACCCCATGCCGCCAGTGTTCAGACCTGTGTCGTGCTCACCGATACGCTTGTAGTCTTTGGCTTCGGGCAGGATCTTATAGTGCTGTCCGTCTGTCAGTACGAAGACTGAGCACTCGATGCCGCTGAGGAACTCCTCGATGACCACCTGTGAGGAGGCGTTGCCGAACATACCGCCCAGCATCTCCTTCAGTTCTTTCTTGGCCTCGTCGAGGGTGGGGAGAATCAGCACACCCTTGCCTGCACACAGACCGTCGGCCTTCAGCACATAGGGGGCTTCGCATGACTCTAAGAATTTCAGACCTTCTTCCAGATGCTCGCCGTCGAACGTCTGATAGCGGGCTGTGGGGATATGGTGGCGCTGCATGAAACCTTTGGCAAAGTCCTTGGAGCCTTCGAGTACGGCACCAGCCTTCGAAGGACCAATCACGGGAACGTCTTTTGTGCGCGGATCATGCTTCAGGTCGTCGTAGATACCCTTCACCAGAGGATCTTCAGGACCGACTACCACCATGTTGACACCATTAGTGCTTACAAACTGCTTGATGGCCTCGAAATCGTCGGCCTTCATGGCGACATTCTCACCGCAGTTGCTCGTTCCTGCATTGCCTGGGGCGATGTATAGTTTCTCACACTTGGGACTCTGAGCGATTTTCCATGCGAGGGCGTGCTCACGACCGCCGCTTCCTAACAACAATATCTTCATATCTATCTTAACTCTAAATTATTCACTATTAACTATTCACTCTTCACTTTTCACTATTTTAGGTAGTCCTCAAAATACTGGGTGATGCGCTCATGGAGATGCACGCTGGCATGTCCACGCATATTGTGCTCTTCGCCAGGATAGGCAAAGAAATCAGGCTGGGTGCCAGCTTTCACACAAGCATCGAGGAACGACAGGCAGTGCTGTGGCACCACCGTCGCATCGTTGTAGCCTGTGATGATCTGCAGCTTGCCTTTCAGATCCTTGGCCTTAGCGATGAGACTGGTCTTCGCATAGCCTTCAGGGTTGTTGTCTGGTGTACCCATGTAACGCTCGCCATACATCACCTCATACCACTTCCAGTCGATGACGGGACCACCAGCCACACCTACCTTGAAGACATCGGGGTAGTTGGTGATCAGTGATATGGTCATGAATCCTCCAAACGACCATCCGTGTACGCCCAGGCGCTCCATATCCACATAGGGCTGGGTACGGAGATAATCGACGCCTTTCATCTGGTCTTTCATCTCTATCTGTCCCAGTTGGTGGAAGGTGGCCTGTTCGAAGTCGCGTCCGCGATGCTCAGAGCCCCGGTTGTCGAGGATGAAGAGGATATAGCCCTTCTGGGCCATGTATGTCTCCCAGGAGCGACTTGCCCAGTGCCAGGAGGCATCAATGTTATGGGCGTGAGGGCCGCCATAGACATAGACCACCGTTGGATATTTCTTGCTGGGGTCGAAGTCGTGGGGCTTTACCATGCGGAAATAAAGGTCGGTAACGCCGTCGGCAGCCTTGATGGTGCCCTGTTCGAAGTGGGGCTGCTGATAGTCTGCCCAAGGGTCGGCGGCATCCAACAGACGCGTGCACTTGCCATTGGCAGTATTCAACAGGTCGATGCGACGAGGTACCTCAGGGGCGGAGTAGCGCTCAACTACGAGCGAGCCGCTGCCAGAGAGCAGAGCACTCTGTACGACACCAATGCCCGCATCCAGGAGCGTTCTTTTGCCAGTATTGATATTCACGGCGTAGGCATTTGTCTGCAGCAGGTGCTTCTCGTTGGAGATGATGATGACGCTCTTCTGCTTTTTATTGAAGCCTAGCAGCTCAGTGACTACCCACGGGCCCTTGGTCAACTGTTTCAATTCCTTGCCCTTGGTGTCAAAGAGATAGAGGTGGTTATAGCCGTCTTTCTGGCTTTGCATGATAAACTTGCTGCTGTCCCAGGGCAGGAAAACGATGGGATTTTGTGGCTCGACATATTTGTCGGAGGTCTCGCGGTAGAGCTCAGCGATCTTCTCGCCCGTCGCAGCCTTGTAGCTGACGAGGCGGCAGTCGTTCTGTCCGCGGTTCAGTTCCTGCATATAGACCGTCTGTCCGTCAGGACTCCAGGCGATATTCGTGAAATAGCGGTCGGTAGGATCGCCTGCCTTCAGATAGACCGTCTGTTTGGTTTTCAGGTCATAGACGCCTACAGTCACTTTATGACTCGTCATGCCTGCCATCGGATATTTGTCGGGCTCATAGGTGGCGCTGCGTGGGAAAATATCCACTTGCGGGTAGTCGGTCACCATGCTCTGGTCCATGCGGTAGAAGGCCAACCGTTGTCCGTCGGGACTCCAGAAGAGGCCTTCCATGATGCCAAACTCATTGCGGTGTACAGCTTCGCCATACACAATCTCGCGGCTGCCGTCGGTAGTGAGCTGCTGTTCCTCGCCGTCTGCCAGTACATAGAGCTGATGGTCGGCCTTCTTGAAGGCCAGTGCTCTGGAGGTCTTGTTCCATTTCTTGAGCGTGGCCTGGGCAGTAGGTTGCGTCCATTCCACTTGCTTTGTCTTGAAGTTGTATAGCAACTGGCACTGGGCATTGCTGAGTAGTACGAGCGGCTGTTCAGGGTAGGGGTAGGCCGCATTCATCGCAGAGTGTAAGGTCTGTTCCTCGTAACCCTTGATGGTTTTCAGTGCTGCGTTCGCCTCTTCCAGGGTAAACAGTACTTTCTTTTGCTGTTTGCTGTCAATGGTGCCGCCTTCTTCAGCATCCTGATACATCAGCTGGTCGCCCCACCAAGTCAGCCATCGGTTCTCTGGCAGCATCTTTCGGTAGTTGGTGCCACCGTAGTTGAGGTCTTCCAGGGTAAAAAGCTTGTCTTGTGCACTCATCGTACTGAAATGTGAGATCACGGGGAGTCCCATCATGGCCAGGATTCCCAATATTCTTCTAATCCTCGTCATCATCGAATCTCCTTTTCTTACCGAAATCCTTTCCCTTGCCGAAAGAACGGCCTTTGCCGCTACGGTCGAAACGCTTATGTCCACCACGGTTTGGACTGCTCTTGTAGCCACCGCCTTTTTTGGCATTGCCCTTGTAGTCGCCCTTCCGCTCATCGCGCTCATCGTTGCTTCTGCGGTCACGACGCTCTTTGCGTTCTTCTTTCTCCAGTTTGTGGTGGTGGAAAGTGAAGGAGCGGATGTCGCCTTCTTCATTCTGCTCTGTCTCCTCAAGGCGCTGCTTGAAGTCACGGTTTTTCTTGAAACGATGTTTCTCGGCCATCTGGCGCTTCTCCTCCTCAGTCTTCACAACGCCACCTTCAGAGCGGAAGTCCTTCAGTTTTCCGTCGAACATCTGGTATTTGCGGAATTCGCATTCCAACGAACCGTTGTAGAGTGGAATCTTGATACTTGGCTTCAGGCCAATCTGGTCGAAGCATTCTTCACGATAGCTGAGTACCCAGGCGTCGTTACCCTTGAACTGATGCTTCAGGCGCTCGCCAATCATCTTATAGGTGCCCAACAGGTCGGGTGTCGAGATGCGCTCGCCATAAGGAGGATTGGTGATGATGATGCTCTTCTCACTTGGTTGTGTGAAATTCTTGAAATCCTGCTGTTTGACGGTGATGTCGTTCGTCAGTCCTGCAGCCTTCACATTTAGTGTTGCTGTATTCACGGCTTTCATGTCGATGTCGTAGCCGTAGATATGGTGTTTGAATTCTCGTTCCTGGCTTTCGTCGTTGTAGATGCTGTCGAAGAGGTCGGCGTCGAAGTCTGGCCATTTCTCGAAGGCGTATTCTTTGCGGAAGAGGCCTGGGGCCATGTTCTTCGCAATGAGGGCTGCTTCGATGAGCAGAGTGCCAGAACCACACATTGGATCAATGAAATCCGTATCGCCATTCCAGCCCGAGAGGAGTATCATGCCAGCGGCAAGCACCTCGTTGAGAGGGGCCTCCACACTCTCCTGACGGTAACCACGACGGTGGAGTGACTCACCGCTGGAGTCGAGGCTCAGCGTGCATTGGTCTTCTGCGATATGTATGTTCAGGCGGACATCGGGATTAGCCACAGAGATATTCGGTCGCTTCCCTGTCTTCTCGCGGAGCTGATCGACGATGGCGTCTTTCACCTTGTAAGATACGAATTTGGAATGACGGAATTCCTCGGAGAAGACGACAGCGTCAACAGCGAACGTCTTGTCCTGCTCCAAATATTTCGTCCAGTCTATCTTTCGGATTTCTTCATATACGTCATCAGCACTCTTCGCCTTGAAGTGGCTGATAGGCTTCAGTATTCTGATGGCAGTGTGCAACTGGAAGTTGGCACGATACATCATTTCTTTGTCACCTGTAAACGAAACCATTCGTCTACCGATTTTCACATCCTTAGCCCCCAATTGGGTCAGCTCTTTCGCCAGTACAGGTTCCAGTCCCATAAACGTCTTGGCGATCAATTCAAAATTCTGTTCCATTATTTTACGTAAAATTCGACAATTGATTACAATTGCGTCTGCAAAGTTAATGTAAGTTGACCGAAAAATGCGCTTTTTGATTGTTAATCTAACAAAAAAGTTCGGTTTTTGCTAAAAAAAGTATTTAAATGGCGGTCATTTCAAATAAAATATGTACTTTTGCGCAGGTAACTATTCTTTAATGGCAGGATTGTTTTTATATACCTATGTTGGAAACTCCTTTATGGCATATGCCATTTGGGGATTAGGTGGTGTGGCAGCCATCCTGCTTTTTGTGTTGATTTTCATCCAGCGTCGTACAGGCAAGCGGCTGAAGGGAGAGTTGGCGGAACTGGCAAAGATCCGTCAGGGCAATGTCGAGTATGAGTTTATTCTGAAAGCCATGAAACTCTCCACATGGCAGATGGATCCCCGTCGTCGCATGATTACCTTTAGTAATGACTTCCGTGGCGGACAGGATGATCATATAATTCCTCCTGACTCGTCGATAGATTCTCTGGTGGATTATCTTGCTTCATCAGATGCCCAGCGCGTGCGAACTGCGATGGATGATCTCTGTGAAGGCCGTACCAGCTACTATCATCAGCAATATCGCGTCAAATCGGCTAATGTCAAGGGACTTACCTACTGGGAAGAGAGCTATGCCACGATTGCTGATCGCGACGTGGACGGCAATCCTGTCAAGATTGTGGGAACGACGATGTTCATCAATGATCGAAAGGAGATGGAGGCAGCTCTGATTGCAGCCCGAAACAAAGCAGAGGAAAGTGATCGTCTGAAGACAGCCTTCCTAGCTAATATGGGTCATGAGATCCGCACGCCGCTGAATGCCATCGTAGGATTCGCCGACCTCCTCCCTGTCGTCGAAAACGAGGAAGACCGTAATCAGCTCATTCGTGAGATACAGAACAACAACCAGAAACTGCTGCGTATTATCGATGGTCTTGTGAGCATGTCGAAGATTGAGGCAGAGGCCAAGAATCTTGTCAAGTCGCAGACGAATCTGGTGTCGGTCTTGCAGGAACTCGCCCAGAACTATGCGCAGGTGGTGGACAATCAGACAGTCGTGCTGGCGACGCAGTTCCCCTATACGGAGCTGATGATGACGACGGATGTTGCGAAATTGCGCGAACTGGTCGACCATCTGATGCAGAATGCTGTGAAGTTTACCCTGAAGGGCAGTATCACGCTTGGTTTCGAGCTTATTGATGGTGAGCATGTGCGTATTTGGGTAAAGGATACTGGTAAGGGTATTGCTGAGGCTGACAAGGAACGAATCTTCGAGCGTTTTGTCAAGGTCGATGAATATATTCCAGGTACAGGTCTTGGCCTTTCTGTTGCCAAGTCTCATGCTGCCAGCCTTGGTGGAACTATCGGCGTGGATTCACGTCCAGGAGAGGGCTCTACTTTCTGGGTGGTTCTGCCTTTGACATAGTCTTTGCAACTTTTCTTGGATTACTTTCGTCTAATAGTCAGAAAGTAACATTAAAAAGAAGATTTTGATATGAAGCAATTAGTCATGATGAAGGGTGCCGCGCTGTTGGCATGTGTGTTGATGCTTGGCTCGTGCATTAACGAGCGCAAATTCATGGGTGTATTTGATTCAGAGAAAATTACGGAGCGTCGAGCCCATGATGGTTTTGAGAGAATAGAGATCCTCGGTTCTCCTACGGTCTATTATGCTCAGGCAGATTCTTTCTCCGTATGTGTCAAGGGTCCAAAGAGTGTGGTCGATGACATTATTACTGAGGTTGATGGCCACACGCTGAAAGTCCGCAATCGTGGTAAGATAGGTATTTTCAATATCTCTGTCGGCGATGATGATCAGACAGCCGTCTATGTGACGTCTCCAGATCTGACACGTGTACAATTGAATGGTTCAGGTGATTTCATCAGTAATGGGCGTATTGATACTGATCGTGCCATCTTTGTGTTGCGCGGTTCGGGTGATATTGACGTAGAGGATATCATCTGTGATGAATGCGAAGTGGAACTTGTCGGAGCTGGTGATTTCGACATCAATCGTCTGGAGGCTAAGGATGTTTCAGTCAGTCTGATAGGTTCTGGGGATGTCGAGGTGAACCTTTGTAATGTAGAGAATACTAGTATTGCTCTGAAAGGCTCTGGCGATATCAAGACGGTCTTCAAGGAAGGTTGTCGGCATGTCGATTGCGAACTCCAAGGCTCAGGCGATATCAAGCTTGCAGGCGCCGTGTCGCGTTTCAGCCAGCACAAGGTTGGCTCAGGCAACATCGACTCCAGCAGACTGATCGTTACTCCCAATTAACTCCCAATGCAAAGATAAAATTAGTAGCTTTTGGCATGTTCAGAAGAAAATAGCACATTCTTTCACACAATTCTGACGATTTATGCCTTGAAGTCGATAAAATTCACTATATTTGCAGCGTTGAAATAAAAAAGAGTATGATGATGACGGAACAAAACACTTTCAAGCGCTATGACAGCCCTGAGCAGTATGCCGCCACGACATGATACTCTCGTACTATCAGGACTTCTTGAAGCACGTGCCGCAACTGTACGCACCGCGAGACAAATAAAAGAAAAGGTTACTAAGGGGTTTCCAGATATGAGACATATTATAATATGAATGTGTAATCTTTAAAACTGATATGCCAATGGACAGATAAAGATATTTGAGCGTTCCCGTTAATCGGGAAGCGGCTTAAGCCTAAGGGCCAAAAAGCAAAGAACGTCCACTTTTGATTCTTGTTTTCCGACAATTGGGGAATTGAAAGATTCTATCAAAAACCTTAGTAACAAGACATCATGCAAATGATATACTATTATAGTTTAACTTATAATGTACATTTCCCATATTATTCGTCAATTTTTAAATCTTCCGAGAACTTTCCTTTTATATAATTGATAAAGGCAAAGCAAGTGACTAACATAAATCTGGCCTCATAATATGTAGGAACAAATGTATCATCCTCTATTGCCCATCCATGTCTTGAACCTGTATTCTTCGCACTCGAATAATAATACAAAGATTCAAAGGCATCCTTTAACTGATTATGTAATACTCCCTTTTTGTCTAAAACCTTTAGTGAATCTGTCAATGTTACTTTCTTTGTGAACTTGTAACAAAAAGCCTCTACAGCAGAAAGAGATTCCTTTACTGAATTTCTATAATCTGGGCTTTTCTTGTCAGACAGAAATTGCAATGCTTTGTTCAGATGTTCTTTTACATTATCTGTAACCTCATCTATCGCTTTCTCAATTTCATCCTTTTCTATTGCGTCAGTAATAGGGACTACATGGTTGTTTATAATTCTATACCCATAGTTAACCCTTTCAAATTCCTTGTTCAGTTCCTGTTCAAAACTGGGAATCTCTTTTTCTTCAGTCTCTCTAAGATTATCTATTTCTTGTAAGAGGAAATCTATTATGGCAAACTTTAATATGCAATTACCGTGGAAGCCCTCATCAAGGATACAGGGACCAAACCTTTTGGGTTCATACTCATCTATCCTATAGTTAAAGAAATTTGTCCATACCAATCTATCTAATTTCGCAAACACTTCTACATTTCTTTCCTTATATGTGAATAAAGTATTATAGAGAGCAGTTTCTGCATCATTTGGCATCCTTTCTGTAATATCAGGATGGGAATACTTCATATTTATATATCTCTTGGCATATCTTTCCATACATTACACAGTTCATTCTTCAAAAGTATAAATTTCGTCGTACTAATCGTTAATCCTCTTCAAATGCTTTTGATATGCTTCTAATATCTCTGAGGATAATTCGTCTGCCTCAAAAAACGGTATATCTATGCCGAAAGCCTTGTTGAGCGATTCCAGATCCTCATTACTGCGGTCGTATAGCCAATTGTTGCGAATCCATAAACCGAGGGTAAAATGAAACTCAATAATGTCTTCCGCTTCTTTGATAGCCTGTTTATCTGCCTCACTCAGCATATCGTCCAACTGAGCAAAACATTCTTTTTTCGTTCTTGGCTTGTCAATCATATTTTTTTCACTATTATTTTCTAACAATTCTTCACCAAGCATTAAGTGCAATAACCTATACGTATAGACGAAACTCACAGAGAAGTCAATTGGCCTATATAGTCATACCCTTTCTTCGTAAGTGTATAAACAGGATTGCCGTCATTGTCATATCGATCAATTTGAGCATAATCTATATTACACATCCTATGAAAGAAATCATCCCATTCAGCTCTTTCTTTACCATTACTTACTGCATATTCAGATTCGCCTATTAGTATAGTTCTACCATCCATTGTATCAGATATCCAGACTTCCCCATCGCCCTCACTCCATTTAGCAAGTCTTTCTTTATCAAAATCTGTCAATGAATCTGTTATTGTTTTGGAGACATTATCTTTCAATTGCTGCTCTGATAGCCAATTATCATTTATGTATAATTGCAATTTCCCGAATAATAAGTCCTTGAAATCTGCTGCTTTCTGATAATCCCACCAAAGCACAGTATCTTTTATACTTTGCTTGAATTCATTTAATTGTTGAAGCTGTCGTGGGTCTAATGAGGAAACATTATCTGCAGTGTTCTTGAAGAACATCATTACGTTTTTGCCAACTTTGACATGTTCTTTAAACTCCTCAACAGTTCCACTGACATCCTTTCCTGTTGGGGTTCCGATTCTTGTTCCAAAAATACATATTAGCAAATCGCTTTTTTCAACAAGCTGTCGGTTCAAAAAATGTTGTGGGCGATTGCCTACCGAGGGATATGAATTGATAGACCAATGTAATGGTAGAAGGACTATTTTATGTTGCTCTGAATTCAATGCGTTCCAACGGTTAATAGTCTCACATGCCATCTGAATTTCTTCTTTTATGTCTGATGGCGCACCAATCATTATCTGATAGACATTAGCATTGTACATAATTTCGTTGTTTATCGTTACCAATCCAATTCGTCTCTATTATTCTTTATAAACTCATTAAAGACAGCCTCAATTACTGGAACAGATACGGAGTTCCCGAACTGTTTATACGACCATGCATCGGTTGGATGCAATTTGAACGTATCGGGGAAGCCTTGTAATCGGGCGCACTCACGAGGTGTTATGTGGCGGGCACGATTATGTTGTATTACACCAAGCCGATTGGCATCAGAAGAAGTCAATGTAACGGAAATGCTGTCGGGGTCAAGCAGTTTAAACACTTCAAAGGACATATTGCCACAAACAGGATTGTATTTTCCATCCTTGACCTGCAAATATCGCTTTTCAAGTAACGATGCAATAACATCCTCAATGACTGGCTCTGTGTAGAAGGTCTTTATCTGCTCTAATGTGAGTTTCTTTCCGTCTTGCTCTTTTCCAAAAACAGGTTTACGACGATTGAGGATTAGAGCATTCATAAAGCGGATTTCTGCATCACTGCATTTTCCTTTCATCCCTAATTCCCAAGAGTGCAAAGACTGACCTCCACGATAGTCAATAAGCCGATAGCCATGCAAAACGCTCAAATCATTACCAACAGCATTACGAAGCATTTGCTGAAATTTCTCAGAACAGTAATACTTTTCTTCAACGTCATCTTCGAGAATATCACCGACGCAACATTTTGGTTTCTCGTCAAAAAGTGAAAGTTCAAGTGATTTCTGTTTATATTTGTGGGAATCTGCAGCACCGAGGTCTGTCCGCAATCCCATCTTTGGCTCTGCATCTCTAATTCCTAAGATGTATAGGCGAATACGGTTTTGAGGCACACCAAAATTACTACTATTTTGGAGTAAATCATATGTGCCATAGCCAAGTCCATGTAATTTATCCATGATAGTTTTGAATGTACGACCGCTATCATGTGTATATAGGCCACGAACATTCTCCAATAAAAATGCTTTAGGACGATATTTCTTTAAAAGCCGCTCTATCTCAAAGAAAAGAGTTCCTCGCGTATCGCCAAAGCCCATTCGTTTTCCTGCATACGAAAAAGGTTGGCATGGGAATCCTCCTAACAACAAATCGAAAGGCTCTACTTCCGTAATCAGTTTTACATCCCCACTGGGGTGTTCGCCGAAATTAAGTTGATAGGTTTCACAGGCTTTTTCGTTAATCTCACTTGAAAGCACACATTCTGACTCTATCCCATTACGGGCTAAAGCCTGACTAACTCCTAAGCGGATACCTCCGACACCTGCAAACAAATCAATATATTTAATCATCCAATCTTCTCTTTAATAAATTCTATCAGTAAATCAAATTCTGAAGGCGTATAAGCCACATTGCAATGGCTGTTATTACACATATCATTCATTGCTGCTGGTCGTGAGAAATTGCCTGCACCATCAATAATATATGCAACATAGCATCTTCTGTTATTTGTATTGCGGAAACGTGCTTGTGCTTCTCTGCCTTTTCTTTCTGCAACGCTATTTGAAGTCTCTTGGAAAGAAACCTCTATGCCGACATATTTTTTGAAACGACCCTCATCATCCTTTCTGTCAACAACTATATCAAAAGTTGCATCTTTGTCATCATCTAATTTTACGCCAGGGATAGTTCCGTTATTTACCAAGTTGTAGTTGTCACCTAATCCTTCTGACAAATAGTTAAGGGCATAAACTTGGGCTACATTACCGAGGTCTGTAGCCGTCTTTCCAGCGATAATTCTACTTACTCGGATGTAGTTCTCACGGACGTATTGCTTTATTTTATCTTCCTGCCCTAAAAACTCGAAAGCATTGCACTTATAAAGTATGGCACGAGTGCGTGGCGTTGTTGAGGCAGCACCGTAAATAAGGAGCATAATGAGGTCTTTACATAGTTCCTTGTTCTTACAGGATGCTTGCAGATTTTCCATAGTATCAATCTGCATCTTCTCATTGTTTGGCTTGCCTTTAATAGGAAGGGCAGTAAAGGCGTAAGTATATTCCCTACGTCCCAGTTTGTACACAAGTTCCTTATTTGGAAATATCTCTTTGAATGATGTGTTGATACGTTGGATTGGCTCAGACCCCACATCAGTCAATAGAATAATATGCTTCAAAAACAAATGGTATTCAAAGTCAGAAGCATCGAGAAGACTAAATAGTTTCTCTGGTTTAGCACAATCAGACAATGTTAACAATGAGATAAATTTCTCTTGCGTATCTAACAGATATTGCAGAATGCTAACTTTCAGGGCTTCATCCCGTACTTCTTTAGGCCACCACTTGCAACCGACCTTCTCAAGGTCTTTTACTGTTCTCAAATATTTATCGTCATTCATTTTTTTTTCTTTTAATGATTTTCTTGGTGCAAAGTTACTCAATTTTATTGAGTATTCGGCCTGTAACGTACAAAAAATGCTAAAAATACGGCTTTTTAACGAAAATGTGTAAGTACTTGCACACGATATTGAGATTTATTCGCTATATTTGGGAGCACACGGGGTCAGGAACGATGTGTAAATTAGTCACATATTCCTGATAATTCCTATGCTAATACCAGTAAGTCTGGATAGTTGGCGAATGCTTGCGCCATAATCTTTCGTGGCGTGTATGATATCTGCCTGACGGTCTCGACTATACAAAGCGACATCTGTGGTATCACGAAGATGGTGTGTACTCATTAGATAATCCCGTATGTCATTATCGGTTTTCTGTTTTGAGGCATTATTTATTGTTGTAATACCGTGCATATGCAGCCGCAATCCGTTTGACTGAAGAAGAGAGGTTTTCCGCTCCCTCCCTGATAAGCAGATGCACATGATTTGTCATCAGGCAATAGGCATAGAATGTAGCATAGGCTGGTAATGACTGCCCCTGCTCATCCTTGGGCCTCACTACTTGATGGAGGTAGTGGATAAATACCCTATAGTCTTCGGCATCTTCGAAGATCATCTGACGGTTGATTCCACGTAGTATAACGTGATGAATACCCGTTGCACTTTGTTTCCTGAGTTGTCTTGCCATATTATTTGATTTTTTGATTAACTGCTGCAAAGTTACGAAATGTTTTTTATCTGACCAAATAAATCAAGAAGAAATTACACATCGTTCCTGACCCCTTGTGCATCCATTCGGGTCATAGTCCAGATAGGCGTTTATTTCCTTCTGAATATCGGGATATTGCGTATAGAACTCGTCGTTCTTTGCCGTCTTCGCATTTGCTAAATTCGTATTTGCCATAATTCTTCATTTCTTTGTGCAAATATACTCATTTTGTATGACTCTCGGATGCTTTTTGACTAAAAAAGACTAAATCTTAACCGTTTTTAGATGAAATGTGTAAGTACTTGCACATCAATTTGGAAATTATTGTTATATTTGCATAAAAATCTATGGTGTATGAGTCCGAAACTAAAGAAAGATTATGCGAAGGCGACCAAGAAGGTTAAGCGCATGATAAATGGCTTTAAAATGAGGTCTGGAAGAACACCTACTGGCATAGTGCCAAGGATTGGCCCCGAACTGCCTGACGAACGCAACCCTGTTATCGTTCGGGCATTGACGCGTAGTGAACTGGCGGCCATTCCCAGAGACCGCTATGAGGTTAGGGTCATCAGTGTTAGGATTCCTACTCTGGACACGGGCGAAGTCGGGGGTGAAGAAGAATTGGTGGTCGCTATTACAAATACTGAACAGCTTGCCAGGCAATTAAAGAAGGTCCGCCAAAATCTTCGTAAACGTCTAAGAGATAACAATGGTGGTGGCGGTCCCCCATCATCAGAAAACCCTTTCAAAGACCCCATAAACCAGTACTTGATGGCCGATTGCGTTATACAAGTCATGGAAGACTTCTTTCACGGCGAGGACAAATGTACCATCTGCGACCAAAAGTATAATAATATGGAGTTCTGCGTGATGATGCACATATTCTTCAAGAAAATACACTTCTTGAAAAAGGAAACTCGACTGCAATTCAGTAAGTTCCTGCAAAATAAGGTGTTTGCAGGTAAATCGGGATTCATCAGGACTTTTAACACCTATGCCGACAAGGACATTTACAGTGACTTTGAGGACCAATTGGATATTGATCAATATAATTTTAAAAAACGCCCCGCATCCATACCCCCCGAAATGAAACCCTCAGATTATCATCAACGTATGATGCTGGACATGAGCCTGGCTTTCCAAGAAATTGGCTGGGTTTTCCAAAAATCGCCCTATTTCAAAGAGCTGAAGGAACTCAAAAAAACCGTGAATGAGTTTGTTCTACAATAAGGTCCCTGCACATGGGGCCTTTTTTATTTCCAAACCTTTCTGCCTTTTTTCCAACTACGTGGCAGGTTGGAAAAATGTTCCTATCTTTGCTGCCGAGATCACGAATTGGACGACACTAGGTCAGACTCATGTTCGACTCATGTTCGACTCATGTTCGACTCATGTTCGACTCATGTTCGACTCATGTCGGTGTCATATCGAGCTCTAATCGATGTCATATCGATGTCATATCGAAGTCATATCGAGCTCATGTCGGACTCTAATTGACCCAAGTCTCCAAGGGTAGGATCGTTTACTAATTAAATTACTGTAAAATTATGGCAGCAATTCAATTAAACATTACCGGAACTTCTACCCGTCGCGGTAAGAATCCGAAGACCACTGCACAGACTTTGCAGCGTGTATTAGTAAAGGCAGTAGGCATGTTCTACGCCGTGTTAAAGTTCCTTTGCAACCACTCCTTCGAGAGTGTCAGCAATGGATACCAGTGTATGAACAAGTTCAAGAAGGTCAACCTCAAGTACCTTCGCGAACGTGCGGCAACGCTCCAGCTTTCTGGTCAGAGCCTTAACCAGTTCTACCAGTTCATGCCGCTTGAGAGCGACAAGTGGACGCCCTTCGCCGCCATTATCTCTCAGGGCCACTTGCCCGAGGTATCGGTGGGCATCGATGCCGAAGGCGGGCACAAGGCTTATGTCAATTCGCCTAGCCGCACCTACACAGACTTCATCAAGGCATGGGGCCTGCAGCGTGGTGACCAGGTGACCTTCGTGACCGTACAGAAGCTCAATGGAAAGTATGAAGCAGCGACAGCCCGCATCGTGCTCAACCCTCGCAATGCCGACGGCTCAGGTGCGCCTATGACGACTGAGATCGTGAACAGCGAGGGCGAGTTTCCCTGCTCCAACTGGAAGAATCACCTGAACTTCTCCTCTTTTGAGTTCGACACCGACCACTTCAACTTCGTGCTTGGCCGTGGCGGTGATGTCGTTGCCGCCGGTATCATCGTCAGCCGCAAGGACAAGAGTGGCGGCTGGTTCCGCAGCAACTGTCAGCTGGTGCTCAACGAGGCTGGTCTTGGCAGCGACCTGTGCAGTCTGTCAAAGGCTGTCGAGATGAGCTATGCTGCTTACGACATCGACATGGAGTCGGAGTTCTATCTGAACAACGCTGGTACAGCTGGCACTGGTACTACAGAGGACTCTACTCCCAGCGGTGGCAGTGGCGGTGTAACGCCTGGTGAGCCAAGCTACAACACGCAAGCCGTCATCAACAGCACCACTCAGAGTATTGCTGGCGGCACGGTGACGGCCACGGCCCCAATCACATCAGTGTCGGTCAGTGGCTCAAATCTCGGCGAAGTGACGTTCACGGCCAAAGTGGATGGTACGGGCGATGCCATCAATCCCACCAGCCATGATGCCAACGGCGCAGCGTTCACGGGTCTGAATGTCGAAGCCGGCCACAGCCTCATGGTCTATCGTGGCGGCACTCTCTGGTTCACTATCACAGCCCAAAGCGGTGACGGCAGCGATGGTCTCGACCAGGACTAAAAGAAGCCTAACGGCTTAAGACAACGAGAGGACTATCGGCACGACTCGAAGGTGAGAAACAAAAAAAACCAAGAGTGTCATCACGACAGTCTTGGTTTTCATTTTCTAACTAACTTATTATCAACTATTCATTACTCATTCTGAATTTGCAGGTGCAAAGGTACGCAAAAAAATGGTATCTTGTATCTGTTATAACTAAAAAAGTAACGTAAACGTTTGCGACTTAAATTATTTTTTAGTAACTTTGCATCGTCAATTATTCATGTAGGATATGGCTAACAATAAACACAGAACTTCATTGAAGGATCTGGCCCGTGAACTTGGAGTGAGTATTGCAACTGTGAGCAGAGCTCTGCGCAGTTCTCCTGAGATCGGTGCCGAGATGCAAGAGAAGGTCAAGGACTTGGCCAAACGTCTGAACTATCGACCGAATCCCTTTGCGCAGAGTCTTCGTAAGGAGGCCCCGAGAATGATAGGTGTGGTGGTGCCTAATCTGGTGACCCACTATTATGCTGCCGTACTCGACGGTATTGAGGAAGAGGCGCGTAAGGCTGGCTATTCCGTGATCAGCGCCAATACGCACGAGCAGAGTGAGGCCGAGGTGAAGGCTATCGACAACTTCATCAGTCTCCATGTAGAGGGTATTATCGCCTGTCTTTCCCAGAATACGACCGACTATAGTCATTTCGAGGAGATATCAGAGATGGGGATCCCGTTGGTGTTTTTTGGGCGCACCTGTCTGCCTGAGAAATTCTCTTGTGTGACAGCTAATGGCGACATTGCTGCCCAGGAGGCTACGCAGCACCTGATAGATACGGGCAGTCGTCGCATCGCCTTTATTGGCGGTCCGAACCATCTTGATATGGTCAAACGTCGCAAGCACGGCTATCTGGAGGCGCTCAAGGAAAACAGGATTCCTATCGATCGCAGTCTTGTGGTCTGTGAGAAAATCGACTACCAGTGGGCGCTTGAGGCCTCGATGCAACTGCTGCAGCGGGAAGATCGTCCAGATGCTATCCTGGCCTTTAATGATATCATCACCTTTGCAGCTTTCACGGCCATTAAGCAGATAGGGCTTCGCATACCTGAGGACGTGGCTCTGATAGGCTTTACTGATGATGTGCATGCAGGTTATGTAACGCCTAAGATGTCGGCTATTGTGGATCAGTCCTTCGAGATGGGTGGTGAGGCCTGTCGTCTGCTGCTGAAGAATATCAATGGCGACCAGAAGATCTATAAGAAGATTGTCCCGCAGAAGCTGGTCATTCGAGAGACATCTGCCAAGATATTACCCTCTGGAAACAAATAACTTCCCCCAAGATACTACCTAATAACAAATAACGGATGATGAAACGTCGTTTAACCTTTTTCTTTTTATTTATACTAGTCATAGCAGCAGAAGCAAGTGTCATACCAGACATGAGATTCCGTCGGCTGAATACGCGTGAGGGCTTGTCAAACTCGATGGTCAATTGCATCTATCGTGACTCTCAAGGGTATGTGTGGCTTGGTACGGGCTATGGTCTGAACCGCTATGACGGCTATCGCATCAGGACTTATTTCTCCTATGATAAGGATACCACGACGCTTCGTAATAATCGTGTCGACGAGATACAGGAGGCCTATGGTGGTCGCCTGTGGCTGAAGCAGGGCATGAACTATACGCTCTACGACCCAGTCACGGAGAAGGTCGATCGTACACCTGGTCGCTGGCTTGCCAGTCAGGGCATCAAGGGTGGTGTCGAGCATCTTCATCTGGACTCCAAGAAGAACTATTGGATAAAGACTTATGAGGACGGTTTTTATTACTTCAACCCCGTAACCAAGAACCTGAAGCATATCTCTTTCGGCTATGGTCCTGATCAGTTTGCCAAAGAGTTCGGCATCTCCGCCTGTGCAGAGAGTAAGGAAGGGATGATCTTTGTGTCAACCTATGGTGAGCTGATGTGTATCGACGGCGAGCGGGGTAAGGTGATATGGAAGGAAGACCATGTGAAGCGTGCCTTGGATACCTATAATGATTACTGGATCATGGTGGATAAGGATGACAATATCTGGGTTATCACACATTCCACGGGTACCTATATTTATATGAAGCATGAGAAACGCTGGTACACTTCGTTGACTGAACTGATGCGCGCCCAGGGTTTTCAGAACGTGCCTGATGATATCGTCGTGTGGGAGGTGTGCTATGATGCCAAGGGCTTCCTATGGGTGGCCAGTGACCATCTGGGTGCTCTTGTGCTTGATTTCAAGAACAAGGAGTGGCGTCAGTTCACGAACGTGAAGGGTGATGAGACCTCGTTGCCGGATATCACCCTCAAACATCTCTATCTGGACCAGCTGGGGCGTATGTGGATCGCTACTTACAAGAACGGTGTGGCGATGTGCTCAGAGGCGATGTCAAACTTTACGAGTCTTGCAGTGGGCGACATTAATGCCATTTGTGAAGACAAGAACGGTTATTACTGGTTGGGACTGAATAGTGGTGGTATCGTGAAGATGGACCCCAAGACGCGAGAGCCGGTAGAGAAATTCACCAAACAGTCGTTAGGTGTTCCTAGCGACGTCATCGTAGGCAGTTATGCAGCGCGCGACGGCAGTCTCTGGTTTGGCACCTGGGAAGGCGGCTTACTGAAATACAAGGATGGACAATGGAAGAACTTCCGGGCTTCTGATCAGGGGAGTCAGTTGAAGACCAATAATATCTGGGGTGTCACAGAAGACCGTTGGGGAAACATCTGGGCAGGTGTGCTTGGCGGTGGTGCTGTAAGAATCGATAAGAATACTGGTGCCCAGAGGGCTGTAACATCTGATAATTCCATCTTGAAAACCGTCTGGACAAACAGCATTTCCGCAGCGCACAACGGTTGGCTTGTATTAGGTAATTCGGAGTATTATGCGCTGATTAATCCTGGCAATTTCAAGGTCATAAACGGTACACTCCCACAAGAGCAGGACATCAAGGCGATAACGGTGTCGACAGCCACCAATCAGGCCGTCATGGACAGTCGGGGACTGCTTTGGTTGGTGTCACCTTCAGGGGTGGTCATCTACGACATGAAGACTGGGCAGAAGACTTTGCTCGACATGAAGTCTGGACTGCATGGTTCCAATGCACTGGCCGTTACGGAGGATACGCGCCATACGATGTGGGTGGTTACCGATCATGGCGTGTCGAACATCAATCCCTTGAAGCAGGACGATGGTTCATGGGTGTTCACGGTACGTAGCTTCAACGACCGTGACGGTCTGCAGCCTGGTCCGTTTAACCAGCGTGCCATCTATTGTTCGCGCACTGGTGAACTGCTGATAGGCGGGCAGGACGGTCTGGACATCATCAATACGTTGAATCTGGGCAATGGCGACTCCAAGGAGCGTCCTGTGTTCAGTGGTCTTGTCCTCTTCGATCAGGAAGTAGAGGTGGGACAGGCATACGACGGGCATGTGATTCTTGAAGAAACCCTCGATATGCAGAAATCCATCAGTCTGTCTTACGACCAGAACCAGTTCACCATCCATATGGCCTCTGATAATGGTGGTGTGAACAACAGCACTCGTTTTGTCTATCAGCTTGAGGGGTTCAATGACAAGTGGATCAAGACAGCTGTGAATAATCCCGACATTACCTACATGTCACTCCCTCCAGGCAACTACACCCTTTGTGTGCGTATGTTGAAGGATGACGGAACGATGGGTGAGGTCGAGAGTCGTCTGGATATCTCGATAGGCTCCCCCTGGTATCGCTCATGGTGGGCTTGGTTGTGTTATATCCTGATAATTGGCTTTGGCATTTTCATCTGGAAAAAGAAATAATTTTCCTTAATTATTTGGCGGGTTCGGGGATTTTATCTAAATTTGTACCGATTTAGAAACCTACAACTCGTTATGAAACAACTACTGACGCTCCTCCTCCTGGTGTGTAGTCTTGCCGCTGATGCAGGGAAGACTGCAATTCCTGATATGAAGTTCCGCCGCTTGGATACACGTGACGGCTTGTCAAATGCCCAATTGAACTGTCTCTTCCAAGATTCCAAGGGCTATGTCTGGATAGGCACCTCGTATGGCCTGAACCGCTACGACGGCTACCGTTTCCGTACGTTCTATTCCAACGCCCACGACACGTTGACGTTGCGCAGCAACTATGTTGATATGATCTGGGAGGACATCGACGGCAAGCTGTGGCTGAAGCAGGGCATGAACTACTCGCTCTTCGACCCGGTGACGGAGAAAACGGTGCGCAATCCTTCGCCGATGCTGGCCGAGCTGGGCATCACGGGCGGTATCGACCGTATCTATGTCGATTCGAAGAAGAACCTGTGGGTGAAGACCTATGCCAACGGTCTCTACTGCTATAACCCCAAGACGAAGAAGAGTACACTCGTCAAGTACGGCTACGGACCGGAGGAGTTCCCCAACGAGTTCTGGTTCTCCTCGTTTGCTGAATATAAGGACTTGCTGATCGTGTCGTCGAGTGACGGCGACCTGATGGCTGTTGACGGCACGAAGGGAAAGGTGGTGTGGAAAGATCCCTACATGCGCCAGAACGGCGGACAGGAGAAAAGCTCCTATAATCTGTATGTTGACAATAGCGGCAACTTCTGGGTGCTGACACCTATCTCTTGCTATATCTATTGTCAGAAAGAGAAGAAATGGTATAACTCCATCAACAGCTTCCTTGGGGCGCAGGGCGTCCAGGGCCTGCCCGACAATATGCTGGCGTGGGTGGTGATGGAGGACCATCGCAACTGGCTCTGGCTGGGTACTGACCACGAAGGACTGTGGGTCATCGATACGAAAACCAAGGAAGCGCGCTGTTTCATGAACAACAAGTTCGACGAGACCTCTATCAGTGAGAACACGCTGAAGCACATGCTGCTCGACAAGGACGGCAACATGTGGGTGGGCGCCTACCGTAACGGTCTGAACCAGTATATCGAAAAGCAGGCAGGCATCACGAACATAGAGCTGGGCGATATCAACACCACCGTGGAGGACCATCAGGGCAATTACTGGCTGGGAACTGACAACCGGGGTATCATCAAGTATAATCCTAAGACAGAGGAGACTCAGATTATAGACAAGAGTGCAGGCTTTGCCTCGAACACAATGGTGTCAAGTTACTGTTCGCGCGATGGCAGCCTTTGGTTTGGTACATACAATGGCGGACTGATTCAGATTGCTCCTAATGGTCACATTACCAATATATTGGCAACAGGTGCAGAGAACGGACTGTTGAACAATAACGTATGGTCTGTGACAGAAGACAAGTGGGGTGATATTTGGCTGGGAACACTGGGTAACGGTGTACAGCGCATGAATCGTAAGACGGGCAAGTTCAAGACTTGGAGCACCTACAATACCAATCTTCGCGAGAACTTCATGACCTCTGTGGGATGGATCAAGAAAGGATGGCTGCTTGTTGGTCATTCTGTCTATTATTCACTGATCAATCCCGTCAGCGGACGCGTCATGAATATCGAGATCCCAGAACTTCCTGGTAAGGCAGCAGCTGCTCCTGCCAGCGTCTGTGTCGTTGAAGATAGCCGTGGTCTCATCTGGCAAGGTTCTATGTCAGGTTGTTGCGTACTCGACCAGAAGAATGGCTGGCAGCAACTGCTCGATATGAACAGCGGCCTTTTCGGCTCAAGTGTCACAGGTATCGTCGAAGACTTGAACCATACGATGTGGGTCGTTACGGAGCATGGTGTCTCTAATGTGACTCCACAGAAGGATGACGAGGGAGGCTGGACGTTCCTTGTGCGCAGTTTCAGCAGCAAGGATGGTTTGCAGCAGGGACCCTATAATCTGCGTTCCGTCAGTCTGACCCATGATGGCAAGATCCTGATTGGAGGCTTAGGTGGCCTTGATATCATCGATCCCAAACTCGTGTCGAACAGCAGCAGTAAGGAACAACCTATCTTCAGCGGCCTGAAACTCTTCGGACAACTTGTCGAAGTGGGGCGTGAGTATGAGGGGCATGTCATCCTTGATGAGGCCCTTGATGCCTGTCGTGAACTCACTCTGCGCCCTGACGAGAACCAGTTCACCATCCAGCTGGCCACGGATAAGGGACAGGCCCATAATCCTGCCCGTTTCATCTATCAGCTTGAAGGCTTCAGCGACAAGTGGATTAAGACGGAGGAGAACGATCCTAATATCACTTATATGTCACTCCATCACGGCAGTTATGTGCTCCATGTGCGTATGCTGAATGACGATGGTTCGATGGGTGAGCACGAGGCTACCTTGAAGATTACGATCACGCCTCCGCTGCTGCGTAACCGTTGGCTGCTGCTCGCCTTCCTGCTCGTCGTTGGTATAGGTGTGTGGTTCTGGCGTAAACGCTTCATGGAACGCCAGCAGGAGCGTATGCAACTTGAGCAGCTGCGCCGTGAGACGGAGAAGAAGCACTGGATGAGTGAGATGCGCAAGCAGATGGAGGCTGAGAGCCACCACGCTGCAGACGATACCGCCTCACAGCAGGTATCAGCCGGAGAGGCGCCTCACAGCGGTGTGAAGGAACGTATCGACATCGTGGCACTGCTGAAAGATGTCTGCGACCATTTCGATACCTCCAGTGCCAAAAACATACGCCTCACCTTCTTCCCGCTTGCCGACCGTCTGGAGATGTCGGCCGACAAGGAGCGCCTGCGTCGCATGGTCAATATATTGCTCAGCAATGCCATCAACTTCTCACCAGCCAACAGTAAGGTAAAGGTGTTTGCCGAGCAGGGACAGGGCAAGGCCATCGTCCGTGTCGCCGACAATGGCATCGGCATCCCGACGGAAGTGATGCCTCACCTCTTCGAGCAGATCGTGGGCGACGACGACGGTCCTAATCTCCACGAGGTGTTTGACATCGTGACGGCGCACGGCGGCTCGATCCATGCCCAGGAGAACAAGGGTGGCGGCACGGTGTTTGTCATCGAGTTCCCGCTCGACGGTGAGCCGCCTGTTGAGGAGGCCGTCCAGATAGAGGAAGTAACCGACTAAGCAAACTAAAACTATATATTGTAAGTATGAAAAGACTAAGTATGATGGTGTCTGCCCTGCTGATGGCTGGGATAGCTATGGCAGCTGACGTGCAGACAAATGGAAACCGTGTGACGATCCGTCCTGATGGAGGTCAGGCGAAAATTGTCTGTCTGGAAGTGATTAACGGAAACATCATCCGTGTGAGGGCAACCTCGCAGGACGCACTGCCGCACAAGCCGGCGTCGCTGATGATCGTGCCCCAGAAGGCACCTGCCAAGAGCTCCTATACCATTGAGGAGAAAGATGGCAATGTCATCGTGAAGGCTGACGATGTGAAGGCTGTCGTCTCAAAGGCTACGGGTGAGGTCAGTTTCTTCGACGATGATGACAAACTGTTGTTAAAGGAATCGAAGGACGGTAAGCAGTTCAAGGACTTCACCGTGCCAGAGCGTGAATATGGTCTCAAGGGTGGTCCTGCCATCACGGAGGAGATGAAGCATGGTCTCACCTGGCAGATGAAGTTCGATTCGCCCGACGATGAGGCCTTCTACGGACTGGGACAGCACCAGTCGGAGGAGTTCAACATGAAGGGCAAGAACGAGGACCTTTTCCAGTATAATACGAAGGTGTCGATTCCTTTCGTGCTCTCCAACAAGAACTACGGTTTGCTGTGGGATTCCTACAGCTACTGCCGCTTTGGTAATCCCAACGACTACCTGCAGCTGAACCGTGCTTTCACGCTCTACGACAAACAGGGCAAGAAGGGACATCTGACAGGTACTTATGTCGATAAGGACGGCAAGCGACTCGTGCGTGACGAAGACTCTATCTACTACGAGTACGCCTTCCCTGCCACCTCTGAGATTGCCGTGAAGACAGATAATGGTGGCATTAAGAACTTCCCCAAGGGCTTCAACCTGCAGGGTGCCACCGTCACTTACGAAGGTTTCATCGAGCCAGAGTGCTGTGGTAAATGCAAAGGCAAGAAACAGCTCTATCAGTTCATACTCTACTATTCTGGCTATGTGAAGGTCTATATCGACGGTCAAGAGGTAGTGCCTGAGCGCTGGCGTACGGCTTGGAATCCCAATAGCTATAAGTTCGCCACTGAACTGCAGAAGGGCAAGAAGGCTCAGGTGCGCATCGAGTGGCGGCCTGATGGCGGTGAGGCCTATTGTGGTCTGCGGGTTGCAGAGCCTCGCAGTGCTGAGGAGCGCGGAAAGCTTTCCATTTGGAGTGAGATGGCCAAGGACATGGACTACTATTTCATCGCAGGCGAGAATCTCGACGAGGTGATTTCTGGTTATCGCACGCTGACGGGTAAGGCATCGCTCTATCCGAAATGGGTGCTGGGCTTCTGGCAGAGCCGTGAGCGCTATCAGAGTTCTTACGACATCGAGAGCAACCTGGCTGAGTTCCGCAAGCGTCATATCCCTGTGGATAACATCGTACAGGACTGGAACTACTGGAAACTCGACTCTTGGGGCAGTCATGTCTTCGAGACCAGCCGCTATCCCAATCCGCAGGCGATGCTCGACAGTGTGCATGCCATGCACGGACGTTTCATGATCTCCGTATGGCCGAAGTTCTACGATACAGTTGACAACTACAAGGAACTCGACAAGAATGGCTGGATGTACCATCAGGCTGTGAAGGACGATATCCACGACTGGCTGGGCTTCCGCGGTTCGTTCTATGATGCCTACGACGAAGGGGCGCGCAAGATGTTCTGGCGCCAGATGGACGAGAATCTCTACTCGAAGTATAATAAGAACGGTGTGGCTGGCGTCGATGCCTGGTGGATGGACGCCTCTGAGCCTAACGTGCGCGACTGCACCCCGATGTGGTATCGCAAGGCCCTCAGCGGTCCTACGGCTCTTGGCACCTCTACGGAGTATTTCAATGCTTACTCTACCGTCAATGCCGACGCTATCTACAATGGTCAGCGCTCTGTCTGGAAGGGTAAGATGAACGAGCCTCGCGTGTTCCTGCTCACCCGTAGTGGCTTTGCTGGCGAACAGCGTTTCTCGACAGCTACCTGGAGTGGCGATATCGGCACCCGCTGGGAGGATATGCGCGCTCAGATGACGGCTGGCCTGAACTACTCGATGTCGGGCATCCCCTTCTGGGGTATGGACCAGGGCGGCTTCTGCGTGGAGAACCGCTATGTGGCTGCCCAGCAGATCTACGACCGCACAGGCGTGGAGAACGAAGACCTGAAGGAATGGCGCGAGCTGCAGACCCGTTGGAACCAGTTTGGTGCCTTTATTCCTCTCTTCCGTGCGCATGGTCAGTGGCCGCTGCGTGAGATCTGGAACATCGCTCCCGACGAGCATCCTGCCTATAAGTCGTTCGTCTATTACGACAAGCTGCGCTATCGCCTGATGCCTTATCTCTACTCGATGGCTGGCTGGGCTCACTTCAAGGACTATACGCTGATGCGTGCCCTCGTGATGGACTTCAACGGTGATAAGAATGTTGAGAATATAGGCAACCAGTGGATGTTCGGCCCTGCCCTGATGGCCTGCCCAGTAGGCTACTACAAGGCTCGCAACCGCAGCGTCTATTTCCCAGAGCAGTGTGGCTGGTACGATCTCTATACGGGTGCGTATATCAATGGTGGCCAGCGCCTCGTGGTCGATGCGCCTTACGAGTGCATCCCCGTCTATGTGCGTGAGGGTGCCATCATCCCCTTCGGTCCTGAGATGGAGTGGAGCGACGAGAAACCCGCTGAGCTCATCAACCTCTACGTCTATGCAGGCAAGGACGGCGAGTTCCAGCTCTACGAAGACGAGGGCACGAATTACAACTACGAGAAGGGTAAGTATGCCACCATCGACATCACCTACGACGATGAGGATAAGACCGTCTCTTTCGGAGCCCGCAAGGGACAGTTCCCAGGCATGCTGAAGAACCGTCGCTTCAACGTGGTGCTCATCTCGAAGGATGCGCCCAAGCCGCTCAACCTCGACAATCCTGAGGGTAAGCTGGTGAACTACAATGGTAAGGCTATCAACGTCAAACTCTGATCAAGATGTATAAGACAGATAAATGTACATCCAGGGCGTAAAGGTGACAGGCACTTTTACGCCCTTTAAATATATTACGACTTGAGACAATGAGAAGGAAATTGTTTTTTCTACTATTGACAGCAGTCCTGATGGGGCTGTCGGCGACGGCTCGCGAAAGGCGGAATTTCGACAAGGGCTGGCGGTTTATCCTGGCTGACTCGGCCCAGATGGCGAAGACCGATTACAACGACAACGGTTGGCGCGTGCTCGACGTGCCGCACGACTGGGCGCGCGAGGGTGATTTCTACGTGGGCAACCCGAGTGGTGCAGGTGGGGGAGCCCTCCCAGGTGGTATCGGTTGGTATCGCAAGCACTTTACACTCGACCAGGCTGAGAAGGTGTTCATCGAGTTCGATGGCGTGTATATGAACTCTACCGTCTGGGTGAACGGTCAGAAGGTGGGCTTCCGCCCCTACGGCTACTCAAGTTTTGAGTACGACATCACGCCTTATGTACGTCAGGGCGACAATGTGGTGGCAGTGAGGGTCGATAATAGTGATCAGCCGAATTCCCGCTGGTACTCTGGCTGTGGTATCTACCGTCATGTGTGGCTCACGACAACAGCCGACACGCATGTCAGTCACTGGGGGGTCTTCGCCAATGCCAGTGTGGTGAAAGGCAAGGGCAGACTCGCTATTGAGGTGTCGCTCGAAGGCAAGGGCGAGGTGGAAAACACGCTGATAGCCCCTGATGGCAAGGTCGTCGGAAGGTCGAAAGGCCTGAAATCGAGCATCACCGTCGGCAAGCCTATGCTCTGGAGCTGTGAGTCGCCCAATGTCTATAAGGTGCGTACGGTGGTGAAGGTTGCTGGTAAGGTAGTGGATACCTACGAGACCACGACGGGCTTCCGCAGTTTTAAGTTCGATGCAAAGTCGGGTTTCTGGCTCAACGGTAAGAACTTCAAACTGAACGGTGTCTGCGAGCATCATGATTTCGGCTGCCTGGGCGCTGCCCTCAACGAGGACGCTCTGCACCGCAAACTGACGAAGCTGAAGGCGATGGGCGTGAACGCCATCCGCAGCTCTCATAACCCGCCGGCCCCAGAACTGCTGAACATGTGCGACACGATGGGACTGATCGTGATGGATGAGAGTTTCGACATGTGGCGCCGCAAGAAGACACAGAACGACTATGCCCGTTTCTTCGACGAGTGGCATGAGCGTGACCTCTCAGACCTGATTCTCCGCGACCGCAACCACCCCTCCATCCTGATGTGGTCGATAGGCAACGAGGTGCTGGAACAGTGGTCGTCGGCGGAGGCCGACACGCTGACGCTGGAACAGGCGAACCTCATCCTGAACGCAGGCCACGATGCCTCGACGCTGGCCAAGGACGGTGAACTCAGTGTGCAGTCGCTCTTGACGCAACACCTGGCAGAGATTGTCAAGAGATATGATACCTCGCGCCCCATCATGGCAGGCTGCAACGAGCCGAGTCCGAACAACCACCTCTTCAAGAGTGGTGCCATCGATGTGATTGGCTTCAACTATCATCACCAGTGGGTGAAGGACGTGCCACAGAACTTCCCTGGCAAGCCTTTCATCTTCTCCGAGAGTGTGAGTGCCTTGCAGACGCGCGGCTTTTATATGATGCCCAGTGACTCCATCTACGTGGCGCCGAAGGAGTGGTGGCTGCCCTATACCGACCCCACCTACATGTGCTCGGCCTATGACAACATGCATGCCTCCTGGAGTTCGACCCACGAGGAGACCTGGGACGTGGTGAAGCATACCCCCTATGTCGGCGGACAGTTCATTTGGACAGGCTTCGACTATATCGGTGAGCCTACGCCATACGGCTTCCCTGCGCGTTCGAGCTACTTTGGCATCATCGACCTTGCTGGCTTCCCCAAGGACTCCTACTATATGTACCAGAGTGAATGGACGCAGAAACCCATGCTGCATCTCTTCCCCCACTGGAACTGGGTGCCTGGCGACTATATCGACATGTGGTGCTACTATAACAATGCCGATGAGGTGGAGCTCTTCATCAATGGCGAGAGTCAGGGCGTGAAACGGAAGAATACGGCGAAGGACGACCCGCTCTGCACGGAATACCACGTCGGCTGGCGCGTGACCTTTGACCCAGGTGAGGTGAAAGCCGTGTCGAGGAAGGACGGCAAGGTGGTGTGCGAGCAGACGATCAAGACCGCTGGTGCCCCAGACCATGTCCGCCTGTCAATCGACTATCAAGGTAAGGAGACGACGTTCATCACCGCCGAGGTCGTCGATAAGGACGGCAACCTCTGTCCTTGGGCCGAAGACAAAATCTATTTCATTTATGAGGGCGACGGCAGCCTGCTGGGTACGGACAATGGCAGTCAGACCTCGATGGAGCGCTTCACCTCAGCCGAGCGGAAGGCCTTCTTCGGCAAATGCCTCGTGATTGCAAAGGGTAATGGTTCAATCACGGCTAAGTCGGCAACCCTGAACCCTGATGTTATACAGTTTACAGTAGAATAAGAACCATATATGAAACAGTTTTTTTGTGTAATGATGTTGTTGGGTGGCACAGTGGCCGCCAGCGCACAGATCCAGACCAATGCAGGTGTGCAGTATCTGCAGTGTATGCAGAAAGACATGTCAACGGATTTCAGTGACTTGTCGAACACGTATTTTCTCGCCGATTCGCTTGTCAGTTTTGATGCGGCGAAGGGTGAGGGACTCGTGCAGTGGAAGCGGTACAGGATGTCACCGCGACAAGCCTTTAACCTCAATGGCTACTGGCCTGTGAGGATGCAGATGCTCGACTTCCCTGACGCTGCTTACGACAACGATCCTAATCTCAGGCTTTCCATCGAGTTTATCACGCCAAGGACGGCCCGCATCCGGATGCTCACGACGCCCATCATGCCTACGGCGAGGGATGAAGATGACGTGATGTTCTGCGACGGTTTCAAGCAGCGCCAGAAAGGACAGGCGTGGAAGGTCGTACAGACGGCAGACGCTATCACCTATCGCTCTGACTATGGTACGATTGAGATACGGAAGTATCCTTGGCGACTGGTGATCAAGGATGCGCAGGGACGTATCCTGACACAGACACGCCACAGCATCGACAACGACTCCTCACAGGTGAAGCTGTTGCCGTTCTCTTTCATCAAGCGCGGTTCTGACAACTCTCGTAGCGTGAATCCCGTCTTTACGTTGGCACCAGGTGAGCGCATCTACGGATGTGGTGAGTCGTTCACCTCTTTGAATAAGGTGGGGCAGAAGGTACACCTCTCAGTTACCGACCCGCAGGGACCAGAAACAGACGGACAGTACAAACCCGTGCCTTTCTTCTTCTCGAATCGCGGCTATGGTATCTTCATGCATACCTCTGCTCCTGTGACATGCGACTTTGGCGCCAGCTACATCGGAGCCGACCGTCTGTTCATGGCCGACGAGCAGCTGGACTTCTTCGTATTCTTCGGAGAACCAAAGGCCATCCTCAACGAATATACCGACATCACTGGCAAGTCGCCGATGCTGCCGCTCTGGAGTTTTGGTACTTGGATGAGCCGTATCACCTATTTCTCGCAAGAGGAAGGACTCGAGATTGCCCGTCAGCTGCGGGCCAACAAGATACCTTCGGACGTGATACACTTCGATACGGGCTGGTTTGGCGTCGATTGGCAGTGTGACTATCAGTTTGCCAAGGATCGCTTCAAGGATCCTGTGAAAATGTTGAAGCAGTTGGCAAAGGACGGTTTCCACACCTGTCTGTGGCAGTTGCCTTACTTTACGCCGAAGAACCGTTTCTTCCCAGAGATCGTCGAGAAAGGTCTGCACGTGACGAATGCCACTGGCGGTATGCCATACGAGGACGCCGTGCTCGACTTCTCGAATCCTGAGACCGTCAGTTGGTATCAGTCTAAGATTACAGGTCTGTTGAAACAAGGTGTCTCGACCATCAAGTGCGACTTCGGCGAGGCAGCACCTTACAATGGTTTCTATCATAGCGGCAAGGGCGGACTCTATGAGCACAACCTCTATCCTCTGCGCTACAACAAGGCGCTTTGGGAGGCTGTAGAGCGCCAATATCCTGGTAACGGCATCATTTGGGCTCGTTCGGCTTGGGCTGGCTCTCAGCGGTATGCCCTCCACTGGGGTGGTGATGCGGCTACGACGAATACGGGTTTGCTGGGTGACCTGCGTGGTGGACTGAGTTTTGGACTGAGTGGTTTCTCCTTCTGGAGTCATGATATGGGTGGCTTCGTGACGGCCTCGCCCGAGGATATCTACCGTCGTTGGTTGCCCTTCGGCTTCCTGTCGAGTCATACACGTGCCCATGGTGCGCCTCCAACGGAACCTTGGCTCATCTCCGAGTCGTTTACTGAGGCCTTCCGTGACTGTGCCGAGATGAAATATAAACTGATGCCATATGTGTATGCACAGGCTAAGGACTGCTCTGAGCGTGGTCTGCCGATGGTACGTGCGCTGCTGGTTGAATTCCCGCAGGATCCTGGTGCATGGCTCGTGGAAGATGAGTATATGTTTGGTTCGCAGATGCTCGTTGCCCCGCTGATGGAGTCAGGCACTGAACGTATGGTCTATCTGCCGAAGGGTAAGTGGATCGACTATCAGAGTGGCGCCGTCTATGAGGGAGGCTATCAGACGATCAAGGTGGGTAAGATTCCAGCAGTCATTCTTGTACGCGACGGTTCCTTGATACCTCATGCCCCGTTGGCACAGCGTACGGACGAGATTAACTGGAATGCCATAGAACTGAAGCCCTATCAAGCCGATGCTGCAAAATGTACGGGCTTGTTATATAAGCCAGGTGACGCCAAACTGCAGGTCGTCGAGAAGGAATAAGCACGGAATGGTGCGATTTTCCTTGTTTTGTAGGTGATTTTATGTTAAACTATCGTAAAAGTTTGAGTAAAACGAAGGGTTGAGGTGCAAGTTACAAAATAATTTTGTACCTTTGCAAACCTTTTTCAGAGTAACACAATTTTTATGAGGCAATTAAAGATTCAAAAAAGCATTACCAACCGATCAAGTGAGGCACTTGACAAGTACCTTGTAGAAATCGGTCGTCAGCCCCTTGTGACCATTGATGAAGAGATTGAACTGGCGCAGGCTATCCGCAAGGGTGGACCTGAGGGCGAGAAGGCCAAGGAGCGTCTGGTGACAGCCAACCTCCGTTTCGTCGTCTCTGTAGCTAAGCAATACCAGCATCAGGGTTTGACACTGACGGACTTGATTGACGAAGGAAACATCGGACTGGTAAAAGCTGCTGAGAAATTCGACGAAACGCGCGGATTCAAATTCATTTCCTATGCCGTATGGTGGATTCGCCAGAGCATCCTGCAAGCCATCGCCGAGCAGAGCCGCATCGTGCGCCTGCCGCTGAACCAGAGCGGAGCACTGAGCAAGATTAATCAGGAGATCAACCGTTTCGAGCAGATTCATCAGCGCCGCCCCTCTGTGACAGAGTTGGCAGAACTGACTCAGATTGATGAGGCAAAAATCGAGCAGACCGCAAAGGCTGACAGCCACCACATGAGTATCGATGCTCCGTTTGGAGAAGATGACGACAACTCGATGGCAGACATGCTCAGTTCAGGCGATGACTCACGTACCGATAAGCAGGTGGACTATGAGTCGTTGACCAGTGACTTGGAGAACGTGCTGCGTAGTGTATTAAAAGATCGTGAGTTGAAGATCGTTCGTGAGTGTTTTGGTATCGGATGTCAGGAACGTGGTCTGGAGGAAATTGGCGCAGAGATGGGACTTACCCGTGAGCGTGTGCGTCAGATTCGTGAAAAGAGCATCGCCAAGCTGCATGACAGCGGCCATGCCCGTATCTTGATGAAGTACTTAGGCTAATATAAGAAGCTTAACACATTTAACGTAACTATTCAACCAGCGAAGGCTATCAGGCTAAGCGCTGGTTGAATTTTTTTTTATGTCCGTCTTGTCGTAGATTTGATTTACAATTGTGGTATGATTCTTTGATACCAATGGTTGCTGAGCTCCTGCATAGTGGGGAAAATCAGATTGGCACCTGCCGCGAGGAGTTCTTCGTCGGGCAGCGGCCCTGTATTGACAGCTACGGTGAAGATGCGGGCGGCATGGCCAGCACGGATCCCCAGCGGGGCATTCTCGATGACAACTCCCTGTGACGGCTGTAGGTTGCCTGCCTTGCGGAGCCCCATCAGATAAGGGTCTGGTGCAGGCTTGCCACGAGTGACATCATAGGCTGTGGTGACATGTTCCTCTCTGACGAATGCCCCGAAGTCCTGATGGATGCGCTGGATAAGCGGGCGCTGGGCGCTTCCTGTGACGACACAACACAGAATGCCGCTCTCCGTGATCTTCTGCATCAGTTCCTTCACGCCAGGCATCACAGGTGCCTCTGGCAGCGAGTGGAAAATCTCCGTCTTCACATCGTACATTCGTTGTGCTTCCGCTTCGTCGATATCCTTTCCAAGCTGGCGCTTTACCATTATCCGTATCGTATCGACGCCACGAGCGCCTTCTGTGGCATAGGCATCGTCGGCTGTCATGTGGATGCCGAAGCGAGCCATCGACTCCTGCCAGGCAATAGCATGATTGGGCATGGAGTCGTAGAGCACACCGTCCATGTCGAAAAGTACGGCTTTGGGGCATAACGCCTCAAAGCCGCAGTCTTCCAGATATTTCTTGATGGCGAGGCTGTACATTTATGCCTCCTTTGCGAGTCGCTCCTTGATAGCCTTTGAGTCGGCCTCATAGCCAGGCTTATCGAGCAGGGCGAACATGTTCTTCTTGTAGGCCTCCACACCAGGCTGGTTGAAGGGGTTCACGCCAAGCAGGTTACCACTGATACCGCAGGCAATCTCAAAGAAGTAGATCACCTGTCCGAGGTAGCGCTCGTTGAGGCGTGGCATCGTGATGCGGATGTTAGGAACACCACCATCGACATGAGCCAGACGGGTGCCGAGTTCGGCCATCTTGTTTACTTCGTCAACGCGCTTGCCAGCGAGGAAGTTCAGACCGTCAAGGTTCTCCTCGTCGCTGGGGAAGAGCAGCTTCTTCTCAGGCTCCTCGATGCTGATAACGGTCTCGAAGATGGTACGCTCGCCATCCTGAATCCACTGTCCCATGGAGTGGAGGTCGGTAGTGAAGTCAACACTGGCAGGGAAGATACCCTTCTTGTCCTTACCTTCGGACTCACCATAGAGCTGCTTCCACCATTCTGACATGAAGTGGAGCTTCGGCTGGAAGTTCACCATGATCTCAATCTTCTTACCACTCTGGTAGAGGCCATTGCGTAAGGCAGCATACTGAGCAGCAGGGTTCTCTGCGAAGGGAACGTCCTTGCCACAGGCTTTTTCCATATCCTGAGCGCCAGCCACCAGTTCGCGGATGTCGAATCCTGCGCAGGCGATAGGCAGCAGACCTACTGGTGTGAGCACAGAGAAACGACCACCCACATTGTCAGGGATGATGAAACTCTTATATCCTTCCTTGTCAGCACAAGTACGTGCAGCACCGCGCTTTGCATCCGTCACTGCCACGATGACCTTCTGGGCCTCGGCCTTGCCGCGCTGCTCCTCGCACTGCTTCTTCAGCAGACGGAAGGTCAGGGCTGTTTCTGTGGTAGTACCACTCTTGGAGATATTGATGACGCCAAACTTCTTGCCCTTAAGATACTCAGTGAGTTCGAAGAGATAGTCTTCACCGATGTTGTTACCTGCGAAAAGAATGGTGGGGTTCTTCTTGTCAGCTACCAACCAGGCAAATGAATTGCTCAGGGCCTCAATGACGGCACGGGCGCCAAGATAAGAGCCGCCAATACCAGCCACTACGATAGCCTCGCAGTTCTCGCGGAGCGTGTTTGCCGTAGCCTGCAACTCGTCGAGGAAGGCAGGTGTAATGCTGCTGGGCAGATGAAGCCAGCCGAGGAAGTCGTTACCTGGGCAAGTACCCTCTTCAAGGGCCTTCTGTGCAGCCTTTACCTGAGGCTCGAAGGCCTCTACAGCGCCAGCCTGGAGAAAACAGGCGGCTTTCGAAATGTCTAATTTGATGTTGCTCATAGATCTTTTGTTTATCTGAATGAATCTGTTAAAAGTTTAATCTCAATCTGTGGGGCTATGCGCTCGTACAATATATTATATACAGCATCGAGAATCGGCATGTTGACATGACAGTGACGGTTGATCTCCTTCATACATTTCGTTCCGAAATAGCCTTCCGCAATCATCTCCATCTCAATTTGTGCAGACTTGACCGAATATCCCTTGCCAATCATCGTACCAAATGTACGGTTTCGCGAGAAATTGGAATAGCCCGTCACAAGCAGGTCGCCAAGATAGACGGAGTCGTAGATGTTGCGATTCATCGGATAGACGGCTGTCAGGAAACGGTTCATCTCCTGTACGGCATTGGCCATCAGCACAGCTTGGAAGTTATCGCCGTATTTCAGTCCGCTGCAGATGCCGGCTGCGATGGCATAGACATTCTTCAGCACAGATGAATACTCGATGCCGACGACGTCACTGGATGTCTTGGTCTTGATATAGTCGCTGGACAGCACGTCGCAGAAAGCCTGAGCCTTATCACGGTCAGCACAGCCGACTGTGAGGTAGGAGAGACGTTCCAGGGCTACTTCCTCAGCATGCGAAGGACCGCCAATACAAGCAAGATTCTCATAGGGTACGTCATAGACCTGATGGAAATACTCAGAACAGACGAGGTTCTCGTCAGGCACGATACCCTTGATAGCTGTGAGGATGAACTTATCACGCAGGCGCGTCTTAAGCTTCTTCAGATGGCTCTTGAGATAAGGCGACGGGGTGACGAAGACAAGTGTGTCGTACTGTTGGACAATACGGTTCAGGTCACTGTCAAAGTAGATCTCGTCTGTATTGAAGTGTACGCTGGTGAGATAGGCAGGGTTGTGGCCAAGGCGACGAAAATCCTCGATACGGTCATCGCGCCGCATATACCAGCCGATGTGGTGAGTGTGTCCCACCACGATCTTGGCTATCGCCGTTGCCCAGCTACCGCCACCGATAATTGCTATCCTACCACAGTCGTACATATTTCAGGTACGGATTAACTCGTACTTATTTGTTTGCTGCCTCAATCCACTTGGCAATGTCATCGACAGAGGGCTTCTGCATCTCGAGCTTGTATTTCTTGACGATATCGCCAATCTTCTGCTGCAGTCCCTGCGCCTTCTCGTCCTTGATGTTCTGGATGAGGTTGAAGCCAGCCTTACGGAGCACGGGTACCCATTCTTCTGATACACCGATCTCTGCCCACTCGGCAGGTGTGCTCTGAGGAATCTTCTTCTCAGGTTTCATCTGGGGGAAGAACAATACCTCTTGGATGAAGGTCTTACCTGTCATCAGCATGACCAGACGATCGATACCGATGCCGATACCGCTGGTGGGAGGCATGCCATATTGCAAGGCACGCAGGAAGTCCTGATCGATGATCATGGCCTCGTCGTCGCCCTTGTCAGCTAATTTCATCTGTTCTATGAAGCGCTCCTCTTGGTCAATGGGGTCATTAAGCTCTGAGTAGGCGTTGGCCAGTTCCTTACCGTTCACCATCAGCTCGAAGCGCTCTGTCAGTCCTGGCTTTGAACGGTGCATCTTCGTCAGCGGCGACATCTCGACAGGATAGTCGGTGATGAAGGTAGGCTGGATGAAGGTGCCCTCGCAGAACTCGCCAAAGAGCTCGTCGATGAGCTTACCCTTACCCATGGTCTCATCTACATCCATGCCTTTTGAGAGACAGAATGCACGAATCTCCTCCTCGCTTTTGCCGTCGCAGTCGAAACCTGTCTTCTCTTTGATGGCATCGAGGATGGGCAGACGACGATAAGGAGCCTTGAATGATACGATGTTACCATCGATCTCGCGCTCGGGCTTGCCGTTGACGGCGATACAGATGGTCTCCAACAGTTTCTCTGTGAACGACATCATCCAATTGTAGTCCTTATATTGCACATAGAGCTCCATGCAGGTGAACTCTGGGTTGTGGTTGCGGTCCATACCCTCGTTGCGGAAGTTCTTGCCTATCTCATAGACACCCTCGAAACCGCCCACGATCAGGCGCTTCAGATAGAGCTCAGTAGCGATACGCATGTACATATCTTGATCCAGGGCATTGAAATGCGTGATGAACGGACGGGCAGAAGCACCGCCTGCAATCATCTGCAGGGTAGGCGTCTCAACCTCAGTATAACCAGCTTCATCAAGCACCTTGCGGAGGGTTCGGATGACGGTTGCACGCTGCAGGAAAGTGTCCTTCACACCGTCGTTTACCACCAGGTCGACATAGCGCTGGCGATAGCGCAACTCAGGATCGTCGAATTTATCGTAGGCCACACCGTCCTTGTATTTCACGATGGGCAGGGGCTTCAGACTCTTTGAGAGCAGCTTCAGCTCTGAGGCGTGGACGCTGATCTCACCCGTCTGTGTGCGGAATACCTTTCCCTTGACGCCGATGAAGTCACCAATGTCAAGCAGGCGCTTAAATACATTATTATATAGGTCTTTGTTCTCACCCGGACAGATGTCGTCGCGAGTGATATATACCTGGATGCGGCCCTTGGAATCCTGAAGTTCGGCGAAGCTGGCCTTTCCCATTACGCGACGGCTCATCATACGGCCGGCAATCACGACCTCGCGCTCATCGCCGTCGTTGAAACTGTCCTTGATTTCCGTGCTGAAAGCATTGGTGGGATATTCTGCAGCGGGATATGGGTCGATACCCATGTTGCGCAGTTCTTGCAGGCTCTGCCGTCTGCCGATTTCCTGTTCACTAAGTTCTAAAACGTTCATCTTTTTCTCAAATATATTTGCATTTATGGGTGCAAAGTTACGAAATTCTTGCGAAAAAAGCAAGGATAGGGTAAATATTTGCAAAAAAAAGTGCAAAGATTTGTGCGGTATGGAAAAAATGTTTATATTTGCACCAATAACTAAACCTTTTTGCAAACAATCTCAAGAAAATGGAAGAGTACAACATCAAATCGAAGGTCGTAGGCGTTGATATCAGCAACGAGAGTACAACGTATGCACTTGTTGACATCCGTGGCAATATTCTTGCCGAGAGTTCCTTTAATACCGAGGACTACCCTGTGATAGAGCAGTTCGTGTCGGCCCTTAGTGAGAAAATCGTGATGCTGGTGGAAGAAAACGGCGGTTATGAGACGATTCGTTCCATCGGTGTCAGTGCGCCCAGTGCCAGCTCGGTGTCGGGGTGTATCGAGAACGCTGCGAATCTTCCTTGGAAAGGCGTTGTGCCTCTGGCTGTGATGCTGCGTGAGCAGATCGGTCTGGCAGTAGGTCTCTCCAACGATGCCCATATCTCAGCCCTTGGCGAGCAGGCTTTCGGCAGCGCCCATGGCATGCGCAATTTCATCATCATCAGTCTTGGTGTGGGTTTAGGCAGCTGTTTCTTTGCAGAAGGGATAGAGCATCAGGGGCATCTGGGATATGCCGGTGAGTTTGGCCATACGTGTGTCATGGATGGTGGCCGTCAGTGTGGCTGTGGTCATCTTGGATGCTTGGAGGCTTATGTTGGTGCTAAAGGTATTGTCATGACAGCTCAGGAACTGATGAACGAATCAGATCGTGACACCCTTATGCGTAGTCTGCCGAAGCTCTCGCCGCGTACGATTGCTGAGTGCTGCGATAAGGGCGACGAGATGGCCATCGAGGTCTTCCGCCGTACAGGTTATATGCTGGGAATTGGACTGGCTAACTATGCTTCGATTGTCGATCCTGAGGCGATTATATTTACGGGTGGTATATCCCATGCGGGCCACTGGCTGCTGGATCCTGCCTATGAGTCGTTTGAGAGCCACGTGTTTGGCAATCTGCGTGGGAAGGTGAAGCTTCTCACTTCAAAGTTAAATGACCGAGAGCGTGACGTGCTGGGGGCGAGCGTCCTTGCATGGAGTGTTCCGGAGTATTCTCTGTTTAAGTAAATGGATGTAGAAAAGATACGAGAGATAATCAACGATAAGCCGAATTTGAGTACCGCCCTCGGGATGGATTTCATATCCACACCCGAGGACGATACGTGTATGGCACGTATGAAAGTCGATGAGCGTAATCGTCAGCCCTTTGGCTTCTTGAGCGGCGGTGCCTCGCTGGCGCTGGCGGAGAATGTGGCAGGGGTTGGCTCCTCATCGCTCTGTCCAGGCTGTGCCTGTGTGGGCATTGAGGTCAGTGGCAGTCATGTGAGGGCTGTCGCTGAGGGGGATACGGTGACGGCTTTTGCCCGTCTGCTCCATAAGGGCACCACCCTCCATGTGTGGAATGTGGATATCACGAACACGGCAGGGGAACTCATCTCCAATGTCCGAGTTACCAACTATGTCATAAAGAGCAAGAAATGATGTCTGGATTCGCTATCTATCGTTTGCCGCATGCAGACACAGCTACCATCGTAAGACAGAAAGATGGCCTGCCTGCCGAATTCCGTTCATGCACGGATCTCAATGGGCGCAGCGGCTTTGTCGTTGTCCCTTTCGAAGTCAGGAGTGACCAGCCTATTCTGCTCATCAGACCTGACGAGGTGGAGCATGTTCGCGTAGCCGATATTCCTCTCGATGAAGGCGAGCCTGTCACTTCGTCTGTATTACGTGATACCAGAGCCTATTACTCGATCGACTTTGCCAATTTCCATGCCCAGTTAGAGCAGGGGACCTTCCGTAAGATTGTGCTGGCCCGTTGCTCTGATGAGACCACACCCGTTCCGCTCTCGCCGATGACGCTTTTCCGTCGTGCCTGCAGTCTCTATCCCCGTATGTTTATCTCATTGGTGGATACTCCGAAAAGTGGCTGCTGGCTGACGGCAACACCTGAGATCTTGCTGGAGGGTGGGGGACATCATTGGCAGACCATCGCCCTGGCTGGTACGATGAAGCTGGAAGGAGAACATCTGAAGGGTGAGGGCGAGACCTTGAACTGGGCGACGAAGAATATCCAAGAACAACGTTATGTCGCCACCTATATTGCCGAGTGCCTTGAACAGTTCACGCGCGACTTCCGAGAGGAGGGTCCTTACACTGTGCGTGCTGCCAATCTCGTGCATCTGCGGAGTGACTTCAGCTTCACCCTGCCTGCCAGCGACCGTATCGGCGACCTGCTGCAGCAACTCCATCCCACGCCTGCTGTCTGTGGACTGCCCAAGCGTGATACCTTCCGATTCATCGTGGGTAATGAGCATACCCCGCGCCGCTATTACAGTGGATTCATGGGCATGCTCGCCCCTGAGGCACAGACCCATCTCTACGTGTCGCTACGCTGTATGAATATTGAGGGCAGCACCTATCACCTCTATGCTGGTGGCGGACTCTTGAAGGGTAGTACGGAAGAACAGGAGTGGCAGGAGACAGAAGCCAAACTTGAAACAATGAGAAGATGTATAGCGACAAAGATCATGTAAACATCCTGACGGCATTGCTCGTAGCTCATGGTATTCGTCATGCCGTCGTCTGCCCAGGCAGTCGTAATGCGCCTATTGTGCATAATCTGACGACATGTCCTGATATCGCCTGTTATCCCGTTACTGATGAACGCTCTGCGGGCTTCTATGCCCTGGGAATGTCGCAGGCTCTCAAACAGCCGGTAGTCGTCTGCGTCACTTCTGGCACAGCCCTTCTGAATCTTGCTCCTGCCGTTGCGGAAGCTTGGTATCAGCATCGGCCGTTGGTCGTGATCTCTGCAGATCGTCCGTCACAATGGATTGACCAACTCGATGGTCAGACGCTGCCACAGCCCGATGCCTTGGGACGATTCGTCAAGCGGGCCGTCTCGTTGCCAGAGCCTCGTGACGACGAGGAGCGCTGGTATTGTAACCGTCTTGTCAACGAGGCGCTCATCGTGCGCGATGCCCCTGTTCATATCAATGTCCCCATTACGGAGCCGCTTTTCGGCTTTAGTGTGGCAGAGTTGCCCGTAGAACGGAAGATAGAGTGGTTGCCTGCTGACATCTCTCCGACGACGCTGAGTCATGTCACTCGCATGTTCCTCCAGGCTAAGCGCCCCATGCTGGTTGCAGGACAGCCCATGAATCCGAATCTCGATGAGGCTGTGTCGTTGGTAGAGGATCGTGAGGACTATGTGCCCGACTTCGTGCTCTTTATCGGTGGTTCTATCGTGAGCAAACGGGTGAAGCGTTTTCTGCGTAAGGCGCGCGAGACATGGGTGGTCAACGAGACTGGTGAGGTGACGGATACCTTTATGAATCTGACACATGTCGTCCAAGGTGATGGTGAGGCGGTAGCAGACCATATCCGCTTCATGATGGTGATGGAGCCCCATCCGTTTGTGCAGCAATGGGATGCCCTGCTTGCTAGCGTGCACCATCAGGCAGAGACTTACGAGCCTACTTATTCGCAGATGGCTGCTGTGAAATATTTTGAGCGTCAGGTGGGCGATGCTGTCATCCACTATGCCAACAGTTCTGCCATCCGCCTGGCCAATATCTTTGCCCAGCGCACCGTCTGGTGCAATCGTGGGGTGAATGGTATTGAGGGATCTCTCTCTACGGCAGCAGGCTTTTCCGTGGTCAGTTCGGAGCGCGTGTTCTGCGTAATTGGCGACCTCAGTTTCTTCTACGATCAGAATGCCTTGTGGAACCAGAACCTTGGCGGTCGTTTCCGCATCCTGCTGCTCAACAACGGCAAGGGGGGCATCTTCAATATGTTGCCAGGTTTGGAACAGAGTCCTGCCCGCGACCAATATGTGTCAGCAGCGCACCACACGACGGCAGCGGGCGTCTGTCAGGCTAACGACATCGTCTATCTCTCTGCCAGCGATATGCCTCAGATGCGGGAAGGGATTGACACCTTATTAAATATGGAGAGTGAGCGCCCCGTATTGTTGGAGGTCTTTACAACGGCGACTGCCGACGAACATGCATTAAAAGAATATTATCAAACATTGAAGATATGAAAAGAGAATGGAAAGAGATAAGGAAGTTCGAGGAGATTCTCTTCGACGAGTATAACGGCATCGCCAGGATCACCATCAATCGTCCTCGTTACCGTAACGCCTTCACCCCCAAGACTACCTGGGAATTGTCACAGGCGTTTGCGCAGGTGCGTGAGATGCAGGATATCAGTGTGGTTATCCTGACGGGTGCGATGTCGGAGGTGCCTGAGGGCAAGACCATCCGCGACGTGAAGCATGCCTTCTGTTCTGGTGGTGACATGCATGTGAAGGGGCGTGGCGGCTATATCGACGACGAGGGTGTGCCTCGCCTCTCTGTGCTCGATGTGCAGATGCAGATCCGCCGTCTGCCGAAACCCGTTATCGCGATGGTAAATGGTTATGCCATCGGTGGTGGTCATGTGCTCCATCTGGTCTGCGACCTGACGATTGCCTCCGAGAATGCCATCTTCGGACAGACTGGTCCTAAGGTGGGCTCCTTCGACGCTGGCTTTGGCAGCAGCTATCTGGCTCGTATCGTTGGCCAGAAGAAGGCACGTGAGATATGGTTCCTCTGCCGTCAGTATTCAGCCAAGGAGGCTGAGGAGATGGGAATGGTGAATAAGGTCGTTCCCCTGGAACAGCTCGAAGACGAGTGCGTCGAGTGGGCTGAGACGATGATGCAGCGCTCCCCGCTGGCGCTCCGTATGATCAAGGCAGGACTCAATGCCGAGCTCGACGGTCAGGCGGGTATTCAGGAACTTGCTGGCGACTGCACGATGCTCTATTACTTCCTCGACGAAGCACAGGAGGGAGGCAAAGCCTTCCTTGAGAAGCGCAAACCCGACTTCAAGAAATATCCCAAGTTGCCATGACCTATAGCATTGAGGAGCGTACGCTCCATTTCAAACAGCCTGCTGGCACGTCGCGTGGCGTTTACACCACACGCACCAGTTGGTTCGTGACGCTGACGGAGGGTGAGCGCACAGGCATGGGCGAGTGTGCACCACTCCCTGATCTCAGTTGTGATGCCATACCTGGCTATGCGAAGGTGCTCGACCGTTTCTGTGCGGCGCTTTGTCATACAGGTGTTCTCGACGATGAAGCGCTTCGCGACTATCCCTCGATGCGCTTTGGACTCGAGACGGCTCTCCTGCATCTCCAGCGCGGAGAACGGTTGTTCGACAATGCCTTCAGTCGCGGTGAAGAGGGTATCCCCATCAACGGTCTGGTGTGGATGGGCAACCACGAAGAGATGCTGCAGCGCATGGAGGAGAAGCTGGAGAAAGGTTTCCACTGTGTGAAACTGAAGATTGGGGCCATCGACTTCGACCAGGAACTGGATTTGGTGAAACGTATCCGCGAACGGTTCTCTTTCCATGAGATACAATTGCGGCTCGATGCCAACGGTGCCTTCCCTTTCGATGAGGCGCTCTATAAACTCGAACTGTTGTCGCAGTATGCCATCCATAGCATCGAACAGCCTATCAAACAAGGACAATGGGCGCTGATGGCGGAACTCTGCCGTGAGTCGCCCCTGCCGATAGCGCTCGATGAAGAACTCATCGGCGTCAACGACCCAGAGATGAAGGGCCACATGCTGAACATCATCAAGCCCCGTTATATCATCCTCAAGCCCTCGCTGCACGGAGGTATGCAGGGTTGTCGTGAATGGATCACTGCTGCCCGTGAGCACGGCATAGGCTCGTGGATCACCTCTGCGCTCGAAAGCAATGTCGGACTGGATGCCATTGCCCAGTTTGCTGCCGATGTCTATGGCGATGGCATCACGATGCCTCAAGGCCTCGGCACGGGTCAGCTCTTCACAGACAATATCCCCATGCCGCTTGAGATCCGCGGTGAGAAACTATGGCGATGTCGTTAGAGGAATTCCTGGAAGTCTGGCACAACGACAGTCCTTTCGTGCAGGTACAGACGAGTGGCAGTACTGGCGCTCCCAAGCCGATGGCTGTGGAGAAGCGCCGGATGCTCGCCTCCGCCCGTATCACGTGCGACTTCCTTGGCTTGAAACCAGGCGATACGGCGCTGCTCTGCATGCCCCTCGACTATATTGCTGGTAAGATGATGGTGGTGCGTGCCCTTGAGCGCAGCCTCCGTCTTGTTAGCGTTCCCCCTTCTGGTCATCCTTTGGCCCACGAAACTGCGTTGTCTCAGGTCTTCGACTTCGCTGCGATGGTGCCGCTACAGGTCTATAACTCGCTTCAGGTTCCCGCTGAGCGGTCGCGCCTGATGCAGATCCGTCAACTGATTATCGGCGGTGGTGCCATCGACGATGCCCTGGCCGCTGCTCTGAAGTCTTTTCCCCATGCTGTGTGGAGCACCTATGGCATGACGGAGACACTCTCGCATATTGCCTTGCGCCGCTTGAACGGTCCTGGGGCCTCCGACAGTTATACGCCGTTCCCTTCCGTCCGCCTCAGTCTGTCTGCCGATGGTTGTCTGATTATCGAGGCACCCGCCGTCTGCGACGGACCACTCCTGACCAACGATATAGCCGAACTGCTGCCCGATGGCCGTTTCCGCATCTTAGGTCGCAAGGATAATGTCATTTGTTCTGGTGGCATTAAGATTCAGATTGAGGAGGTGGAGCGCCAGCTGTGCCCCCATCTGCAGTCGCCTTTCCTCATCACCCGTCGTCCCGATTCCAAGTTTGGCGAGGTGTGTGTGCTGCTGACTGAGGGCGATGCTGGTGAGGCCAGCCTTGTGTGCGAGCGTGTGCTGCCCAAGTTCCATCAGCCCCGTCTGTGCCTTCACGTCGCCCGTATTCCCCTGACGGCTACGGGTAAGCCTGCCCGTCGTGAAGCCGAGCTGTTGGCTGCCCAGGCGTGATAAAAAAAGGATAGGGCTACTCTCTCGAGCCGCCCTATCGCGATTAGTTAGTAATATGATTAGGTCTATTAAGTTGATTGGTATTTTCTTTATCAAGTCAGCCCTCCCTGTAGAAGTCAAGGGCTTCACAAATCTCCTCTTTGGTCGCTGTCTGGTTGATGCGGATGTCTCCGATGCCGCCCAGTAGTGTGAAGTTGATGATGCCAGCCACGTTTTTCTTGTCGTGTGTCATCAGTTCCAGCAGGGTGGGGTAGTCATCACACGAGATGTCCATCTTCCCGTAGTGCGTCTGGATGAAGCGCACGGTCTGCCTCATTTTGTCCGTTGGGAATCCTGTCTTGATGCAACTCAGGTAGAGTTCGCAGATCAGTCCCCATGCTACGGCATATCCGTGCAGCACTGGTGTCCGCTGTAGTGCCAACGACTCGAAGGCGTGTCCGACGGTGTGCCCCAGGTTCAGCGCCTTGCGGATGCCTTTCTCTGTCGGATCCTCCGTCACGATGCGCTCCTTCACGGCTACGCTGTCACCCACCATACGGCTCAGCAGCTTCAGGTCGGGCGCTTCAAGGTCGAAGTTCATCAGCTCTGCCCACATCGTCTCGTTGCTGATCAGTCCGTGCTTCAGCATTTCGGCATAGCCCGAACAGATGTTCTCCGCGTCGAGTGTCTTCAGGAACTGCGTGTCGAGGATCACGGTGCTTGCATTATTGAAGACACCGATTTCGTTCTTCAGCCCCCTGAAGTTGATACCCGTCTTTCCGCCGACGCTCGCATCGACCATCGAAAGCAGGGTCGTGGGGATGTTGATGTAGTTGATGCCTCGCTTGAAGGTGGAGGCAGCAAAGCCTCCCAGGTCGGTCACCATACCACCACCTATATTTATTAATAAGGAGTGGCGTGTGCCGCCGCCTGCACCTAGTTCTTCCCAGACATGAGCCAGCGACTCCAGCGTCTTGTGGGTATCCGTCGCACCGATGGTGATACGCTTAGCACCCCGTAGTGCGGCAAACCCCTCCACAACAGGCAGGCAGCAGTTTCGGGTCGTCTCGTCGGCAAGTATAAACACTTTGTCGTGCTCACAAGCCTCAATCGCCTCATTCAGCGACCTTTCGAGATTCTCAGCGATGACAACGTTTTGTTGATTCATTATTTCTTTTAATGGCTGCAGGTCTGTCTGTTCTTTTTTGCGGTGCAAAGATACGATTAAATATTGAAACAAAAAAATAAAATTAAGAAAATTTTCTTACGTATTAAACTTTTCCGCTGTTTCTGCGTCAAAAGGTCATAAAATAAACACGCTAAATGAAGAAAATGCTAGTTCTGACTGCCGCGTTGATGATGGCAGTCACGTTGTTTGCCCAGCGTACGATATCGGGCAAGGTTGTTGAACAGGATACGCAGGAGGCCGTCATTCAGGCCACAGCTGCTATTCTCAGCGGCGAGAAGGTAGTGGCCAACGCATTGACGAATACCAATGGCGGCTTCTCGATCAAGGCTCCCCGCGACGGTAGATACACCCTGAAGATCACCTATGTAGGTTTCAAGACCTATACCAAGCAGTTCACCATCCGCGAAGGCAAGGATTTCCATGCCGGCACCATCACCCTCGAGCCCGATGCCATCATGCTGAAAGGCGCCACGGTGACGGCTCATGCCTCGAAGGTGACACTCAAGGCCGACACCTTTGTATATAACGCGAACGCGTTCCGCACGCCCGAGGGCTCGGTTGTCGAAGAGCTCGTCAAGCGTCTGCCTGGTGCTGAGGTCAGCGACGACGGTACCATCAAGATCAACGGCAAGGAGGTCAAGAAGATCCTCGTCGATGGTAAGGAGTTCATGACGGGCGATACCAAGACGGCTCTCCAGAACCTGCCTACGAACATCATCGACCGTATCAAGGCCTACGACCAGCAGAGCGATCTCTCGCGCGTCAGTGGCATTCAGGACGGTGAGGAGGAGACCGTGCTCGACTTCGGCATCAAGCGTGGCATGAACAAGGGTATCATGGCCAACGTCGATCTCGCAGCAGGCACGCAGCACCGTTATTCAGGCCGAGGCATGGGAGCCGTGATGCAGAACAATACCCGCGTGATGCTCTTCGCCCGCGCCAACAACGTCAACGACATGGGCTTCCCAGGCGGTGGCGGCGGTGGCCGATGGGGACAGCAGCGACAGGGACTGAACGCCGCCAAGATGCTCGGCGTGAACTTCAACTACGAGAAGAAGAATAAGTTCAAGTTCGACGGTAGCGTGCGCTGGAACCATACCGACGGTGATCAGCTCGCCCGTCGCACCAGTCAGCAGATCTACGATGCACAGACCACCGTGTTCAGCAACAGCCTCACGCAGAACTATTCGCGCACCAACAGCTGGAACGGACAGATGCGCATCGAGTGGATGCCCGACACGATGACCAACATCCTGTTCCGCCCCACCTTCCGCTATAACTCCAACGACGGCATGGACCTCAGCGACGAGGGCACCTTCGACAAGGACCCCTATGAGCATGTCGCCAATCCGCTTGATGAGATCAACACCCTCATCAGCCTGGGTATCGTCAAGAACACCCGCGATCAGGACAACGTCAGCTACAGCGACTCCAAGAACCTCGGCGGTATGCTCCAGCTCAACCGTAAGCTCAGCACCACAGGCCGTAACATCACCCTCCAGCTCAACGGCAACTGGGGCGATGGCGAAAGCCGCTCCATCAGCAACAGCTTCGTGCAGTTCTACCAGCTCGCCAAGGACTCCTCCAACCTCATCCGCCGTTATAACTTCACCCCGACGAAGAACTGGAACTACCGTGCCCGCCTCACCTACAGCGAACCCATCTTCCGTCAGGTCTATCTCCAGTTCATCTATCAGTTCCGCTACGACTATACGAAGAGCGACCGCGGCACCTACGACTTCAGCAAGTCCAAGATCATACCGTCGCCCACCTGGTGGGAACCCGACTACCGCTCCTGGGATCCGTTCCTGAAGCCCTATCAGCCCATCGAACCCTATCTCGATAGCAACCTGAGCCGATTCTCGGAGTACAAGAACTATACCCACAACCTCGAACTGATGCTCCGCATCGTGCGCAAGACCTTCAACTTCAACGTCGGCGTGCGCCTCATTCCGCAGCGTTCTCACTTCCTGCAGGACTATCAGGGACTGCATACCGACACCACGCGCACCGTCACCAACATCACGCCGACACTCGACTTCCGCTGGAAGCGCTCCGAGGTCAGCCAGCTGCGCGTGCAGTATAATGCCAACACCAGCCAGCCCTCGATGAGCGACCTGCTCGATATCACCGACAATAGCGACCCGCTGAACATCCGCAAGGGTAACCCAGGACTGAAACCCTCGTTCACCCAGAACCTGCGTATCTTCTACAACAACTATACCCAGCGCCGGCAGCGTTCCATCGCCACCTGGGCAGGACTGAACACCACGAGCAACGCCATCAGCAACAAGGTGACGCTCGACAAGACCACCGGTGCCCGTATCACGCAGCCCGAGAATATCAACGGCAACTGGAGCGGTTATGCTGGTATGGTCTTCAATACCGCCATCGACACGGCAGCCTTCTTCAATGTCAATACCTTCACCAACGTCGGCTTCAACCACTACGTCGGTTATGCCAGCGTCGATATGAAGAGTGAGTCGCAGAAGAGCGTTACCAACTCGCTCTCCCTCAATGAGCGCCTCGCAGCTAGCTACCGCAATGAGTGGCTCGAGATCGAGCTCAACGGTTCTGTCGGCTACACCCGTTCGCGTAACGACCTGCAGGAGAATAACAACCTCGACACGTGGCAGTTCTCCTATGGCGGTATGATAGGCATCACCGCCCCCTGGGGTACCGCCCTCACCACCAATATGAACATGCAGAGCCGTCGTGGCTACAACGATGCCTCGATGAACACCAACGAGCTCATCTGGAATGCCCAGCTGTCGCAGAGTTTCCTCAAGGGCAAGCCCCTCACCATCTCGCTGCAGCTCTACGATATCCTCCATCAGCAGTCAGCACTCACCAGCGTTGTCTCGGCCATGGGGCGTACCGATACCGAGTACAACTCCATCACGAGCTACGCCATGCTCCACGTCATCTATCGTCTGAACCTCTTCGGCGGAGCCAAGAGCATCTTCGGTGGTCGAGGCCCTGGTGGTCCTGGCGGTCCCGGTGCCCGTGGTGGGCGCCCAGGCGGTGGTCGCCCAGGTGGAGGCTTCGGCGGCGGACGTCGCTGGTAAGGACACCGACACACTCAAAATACATATGAAAAATCGCGACGGAGAATCCCCTCCGTCGCTTTTTTTCTAAACTGTCATCTGTCATTTGTCATCACAGAGTAACTTCTCTTATGCGAATAATCTTTGAAAGACAATGAAATCTGCTAGAATATTTGGAACTTTCAGAAAAAGTCCAGCAGGGTTCAAAAGGTTCAAAGGTTCAAAGGTTCAAATGGTATTTTGAAAAAGGTTCAGAATAAGTATAATATATTTTATATTAATATATATTATAATATATATTAATATAACTATTTTTGAAGACTTTATGACTCCGTTCGAATTTGGGTTTTGAACCTTTGAACCTTTGAACCTTTGAACCTTTGAACCTTTGAACCTTTGAACCTTTTGAACCTTTTGAACCTCTAATGTGCAAAGAAATACGAATTATGTTGACTCTTCAATCCGAGAATAGTTGACTAACTATATTGAGGAGGTTGACTCTATTCCTAAGAACGTTGACTTCTGGCTCTGGCAAAAATCTCGATGCTTGTAACTGCGTCTATCCAAATTTGGATTGATGCACTATACAAGACAAATCAAAAAAACAGACTGTATACAAAAGAGAGCCACTTATCATGGTGACAAATGGCTCTTACTCTGAAATAAGATTCTCAGAATTTCTGAGAAGTGATTATTTCTACGGCTCTCTCCCCTCTGTTTACTGATCCTTAAAAGCTAACGCGTATGACGAAGAAAGAGACCTTTAAATGGATTGTGCAGATTATTGCGTCGATTGCGACGGCGATACTGACAGCGATGGGAACGGTATCTTGTATCGGGTACTAAACAAAGAAGAAGCGTTCTGGAGTTTGATTCCAGGGCGCTTTTTTTGTATTGAGGGCGTTCGCATCAAGTTTTTCGCTGAATATTTTCGGAGATTCCCAAAAAAACTGTATCTTTGCATCCAAAAAAATAAGATATGGCAGAGCTTTTCAATAAAGAGGCATTGCAGGCACTTGACGACAAGAGCGAACTCAAGGAGATGCCGCGGGTGGCTTCGCCTGCCTTGTGGCTGATACTCACATCGCTGCTGACGATCTGTGCCATCGCACTCTTCTGGTGCATCTTTGGCAAACTCAACTATACGGTCAATGCCACGGGCGTGGTATTCCCGTTTGCAGAGGCCAGACCGATCTCCGTTCCTTTCGAGGGTACGGTGCATCATGTCATTGCTACCAATGGCCAGGAGGTGGCTGCCGGGGACCCGATCGCCAGTGTCCGCTCGCAGTTGGCCACCACCACGCTGACATCGCCTGAAAGCGGTGTCGTGCTGACATCCAAACCCGCCGAGACCAAGTTCGTGGCGCGCGAGCCAGTGGTCTGGATCCTGCCTCAGGAGCTGCAGTTGCACGAGCGCGAGGTCTTGGCCTACGTGCCGTTTGCCCATCTCCGTAAGGTGAAGATCGGCGCCAAGGTGCAGGTGACGCCTGCCGACCTGGAGC